>Ga0099825_1002054_pt1 | contig 26478 bp, 16 predicted proteins | sample SiratroredBW_FD_76838 | JGI IMG/M metagenome (GOLD analysis project Ga0099825, IMG submission 76838) | Root nodule microbial communities of legume samples collected from California, USA - Siratro red BW | ecosystem: Host-associated > Plants > Roots > Nodule | place: USA: California | collected... | reverse complement strand
CCCCCTATACTAATTGGTCACAATAAAAAAAATGGTACCACATTATTTTACCGCGGGGCCAAAAGTTTAATTTTTTTTTAAAAAAATACAAAAAAATTTAAAAAAAAAAGATTTTTTAAAAAAAAAAAAAAAAAAAAAAACCAGGTTTCATTTAAATCTCTATTTTTTTTTTTTTTTCATTTTTGAACCTGTGCTATTTGGGAGGAAGAAACTTCAAACGTGACATTTTAGTCAAATTAATTTTTAGTTATCATAAGATGTATATGCAAAATCTTGTTGTCATTCTCATTACCTGTTTCTCACATATCCCTTTCTGTCAATTATTGTAGTCCCAGGCATTGCACCAATTGTCACTAAAAAACAAAACGTGGAAAACTGCAGTTCCCAACAAAATAATACTAGTTGTCTTCAAGACAATATGTGAATGATAAAATGAAATTTAAACAGTAACATAAAAAAAATAGAGTACATACATGTTTGGCTAAAAGATAATTTATGTCAAAAATCTCATTTCATGTTGGTCTTCTATCTATTTAGTAAGTTGTTGGCTTCAATGATATCTTGATTATTTTGACTCATCTACATTGTAATGAATGTTTATTAAAGTGAATGAATTTGAAAAATATAATATAATACTAATTTTAGAAGAAATTATTGTTATTTGTTTTTACTTCTTTCTAATTCTTTAATTTCCAAAACTGTTTCTCAAGGCAATTTTATAGCATTTAATAACCAATTTCTCTTCTAAAATTTATTAATTTTTGAAAACAATAGAAAAAAAAAGTAATTTAAAACTAAAACATGTGAATAATTGAAAATGTTTTTCTATTGACTTCTTTTGTTTCATAATTTATTATTAAATTTAAATATAATTACATATTATAGATATTAAAACATCGCAAAATAATAACGTGCAAGAAAGTTGAACCGTGTCACATGTCTATAATTGAAAACATAAGAGAGAATTATTTAATAGCAAAATGAGTGTTGAAACATCAATAAATGATTCGTCAACCTTAAAATAAACACAATTATTTAATAGCAAAATATGCAGTATGTGTTGAAAATTTTGAATTATCTTACAGTTATTTTTTTGATAAACTTTCAATTATTCTCTACAGAAAAACTTTAAGTTACTTTGTTAAAAAAAAACTTTCAATTGTTTTAGACTAAACAAAAATAAATTCCACAACAAATTGATACCGTAGAACAATTAAAGTTGACAGCTTTTTATTTATTTAATGTACCATGGTCAAAATATTTTAAATTGATTTCTCAATACACATATAAATTAATCATACCATTTATGAAATAATTATTATTAACAAAAGAAAACAGTTATCAGCAATGCAATTATTGCATCTCATAATGACATTGCAATTAATAATTAGTAATAATAGAAATTGGTCTCTTAAGTCCATTTATTAGTATTATCTTAAATTTTATTATTAATATCAAGATTATTATATCAGATAGTATATAAACCACCGGAATCACGTCCTTAAAGACAATTTTTATGGAAAAAAAATTGAAAGTTGTATAAGGAGATACAACTTTATTTCTTGAAAATAAAAAACAATATCTTCTTTTACTACTTAATTACATATAAAGAAAAAGAAAAGTTGAAGTCATGAATTTTTCAAAAAATAAAAAAATATATAAATTAAAGTTTGAATAGGATTTATCTATTTAGACAACTTTTTTAAAATTTATTTGTTTTCTAATAATTTTTAGAAAATTACACATATTTCATAATTTTTTCAGCCTTATAAAGCTATTCTCCTTGCCTTATTATTAGAAAATAAACAAGAGTCAGTACAGCTGGTTTAAGTAAAATTTTAATCACAAAACAAGTGGTTGTAAATTATAACGATAAGTGGTATTTATTAAGTATTTCACAATAGTTTGTAAAACAATATTTGTGTATATTTTTTTTTTTTTTTTATACATGATAAAATATTTTATTAAAAAGGTCAACCTTGTAGTAAATAGGGAACAAAAAAGATTGTGAAGCATTGGGAGGTTGGTAGAAAAAGGTGATTATTTATTTGCAAAAATTATACTGTAAAACTTTTTTAGAAGTTATTTTGAATCACTTTCAAAGTGATTTAAGCATTATCCTTGACCTCGCTAGGGTTCTCAAGTATCCAAAAGAAATTGACGAAAATATTTCATCTCTTCTATTGGCAAAGTAGGAAGAAAATATCCTATGAAACCTCAACACTGGTTATACTTGAGTGAGAATTATCATAAAGAATTTCACAAATTCAATAAAGTGTAAATATATTAAAAGTTTGAATTATTTTATTTTTTAAAATTATTTGTTTAGATAAGATAATTTTATTTATGAAATTTTAATCTGTTATAAATTATTTCAATTACTGATTAGATATAAAATTATTTTGATATTAAAAAATATTTAATATTTTAAAAATATTAGTCTGTAATATGCTGACATTGATCCGTAAGGTTTTTCTTATTGACATTTATCAAAATTACCTTCAATTTATTAATATTATTTTAATTGATATGGGTTAAAGTTATTTTCAATATCATTTATTAAAATTATTTTGTAGTCATATTATTGAAGAGTTCTATTAATTAACATTAAAAAAAAACTATTTAGTTAAGGTTGAAGTGAAAGTTTTAAAGAATAATATTATCAAACAATATGTTTGAATTTGAAAAAAAAAATGTTGTCACATTGACAGGAAAATAATTCATATAGACATTAAAAAAATCTAAAAAACGTCAACTAAAAAGAAATTTTGCTAATATCACATCGTAAAGTAAAATAGAATTCACGTAGTGGTGAAGATGTAAAATCCTGAACATGTAGCTTTAGGATTCGATAATATTACTAACTTGTCAATTGTTAGCAGAGAACCTGGAACAGATTTTTTTTTTTTCACACGATATACGATTAGAATCTTTATTTATCATCTATATTTTATTTCATTCAAAATTTAAAATTTACTCTATTTGTCAAAAAAAAATATTAATTCTTATAAATATTGCGTATGTTTTTTTAAATTAAAAGGGTAAAAAATGTACTTGTAAAAAAATGTTTATATGACATACATAAAATTTGTACCTGTACACAACACTGTACTGATGAAGTGATTTTGACCAAAAAAACTGATGTTAATAATTAAAAATAGAGTAAAATAAGATATTGTTGGACATGTTTGAATTTATTTATTTTTATTTTATTCATCATTCAGATTATTTTTTTACATATTTTTTGATCATTTTATTCAATTAAAAAAATTGATAGCCTCTTCCATAATAAGAAAAAAAATTACAATCCAAATTTAAATTGGATGGTAACCGATTATAGTCATAGTCAAGTAAATCGGTCCAATTGACGGGATCAGCTATAAATAGACACATACTATATATTTTTTCTATTTTATTTAAACACTTGCGTTTTATTTTGGTTTGGTTTCATTTTGCGACATTGCTCTCTTCTTGGTTGTGTTAGGGTTTTATTTGTCTCCGTAGAACCAAAACTAGGGTTTGCCGGAATGGGCAGGTATCGAAGCCGTAGCAGAAGCTATAGCCCTCGGCGACGAAGCAGGACCCCACCGCCGCTGCCGCCGCGTGGACGCAAGCGCTATGTCGACGACCGCTACGGTGACAGCAGGTCATACAGAGACCGCCGCTCGCCTCTTCCTTCCGGATTGCTCGTTCGCAATCTCCCCCTCGATGCCAGGTCCTTTCTTCTTCCTTCCCTCTTTCTTCGCTTTCTTAACGCTCTTCTTTAACTCATTCGTGATCCGACGACGTACCTCACAATGCACCAAATTATCTATATCTATTAATCTCTAATCTGTAATTGTAATATATTAATCTAATGCCATATTTTGGTATACACATTGTTTGGCCCGATGCACTTTAATTGCTCTCTCTAATTTCACTTTATCTTTTGGGAGAATTATAGATTGAATGCCCTGTAAATTAAATGATTTCTTTCGTACACTTCCCACTGAGAAAAAGAGAATGAACGAATGGCAATTTTTCGGGTAATTTTTTTTTTTATATGAAAACATCGATGATATCGGGGGGGGGGGCGATGTTCGAGAGGTTATCATATGACACGTTGTCGGAAAGTGTTGCAATACCACATTTCAGTGCCTGTACTCCCCTTTTGACTCTTTGAACTGTCGGGGCTAGCAATCATGCATTCAGTGACTATTTCATGACCCTGTTACAAGTATCCAATCAAAGTTTGAATGTGGGATTCAAGAAATTAAACTGAAGTTTTATTGTTTTTGTTGCAGGCCTGAGGATCTTAGGATCCCTTTTGAGCGCTATGGCCCTGTGAAGGATGTTTATCTACCTAAAAATTACTACACTGGGTATTTTTGCTTTACCATCAAAATAATCTGTTTTTGCTAGTCTTGTTGCTCACTTGTTTGATACATTGCATTCGCAGGGTTTGTGTGGATGAGCTTCTCCATAAGTTCCTTCCAGGAGGGATAAATAAAAAAAAAATTGAAATTAACTACAACTTAAGCTAAAATTGACTCGTGCACGAGTTAATTTGTAGAAGCTCTCGTATAGTTTCTTTAATCTGTATTCTTAACTTGTGCCTAAGCTAAATTTACCATATGTAGACGTCAAATTCATTTCTTTTCTTTTTATCTTACTTCCCTAGAAAGGCTTATGGAGAAACTCGTGCATTTTAAACCCTTAAATTATATGCATTTTGTTTTTAGAACTGAAATTTTTATTGAATTGATTTTGTAGTGAGCCACGGGGCTTTGGGTTTGTGAAATATCGATATGGTGAAGATGCAGCTGAGGCAAAACAACATCTTAATCATACTATCATTGGTGGACGTGAAATAAGAATTGTTTTTGCTGAGGAAAACAGAAAAACTCCTCAAGAAATGCGTCTTAGTTCTCGAGGAAGGTGTGACTTCAGTTTGATTTGCTAATTTATTTCACTGTTCTAGTTGTGAAAATCTTCTTCAACGGACTTCTTTATAATGTTTATTAACTTTTTTTGTTTTGTTTCTGTTATAAGTTCTCGATATGGGGGTGGTAGAAGGAGAAATCGATCTAGATCCCCACAACGCCGATATCGCTGTCAGTTCATCTCTATTTAGTTTCATAATGTGATAATTATTACATTATATATATATTTTTTTTTGTGTTTGACCTTTGTACTTGAGCTCTTTCTTGTTTTTTTATGTTATTATACCTCTTAATTTTGCAGCCTATTCTCGGTCTCCATCACCTGCTAGGGATGATTCAAGGTATTGGTTTTACACAATAACAGTCTAATTTTCATTTTAACTTTTTTATTGAGCAACCTGATAATTTTGGGATATTTTGCGTGACTAATTAGTTTTCACTAAAATGATGGTGGTGCTACATTTTATGGTATTTAGGTACTGAAATATTATTTATAGGAGTTCAGAAATACTTGCATTTTCTAAGCTGTGACTTATAAGTGTTTTCATTTGAGCTGCAATGTGACAGATTTCTTATTATCACAAATGAATGATATATTAATTAGATGTTTGATTGAATTATCGTCAAAGTTTCTTAGCAGAGCTTTAGGTGGTGAAAGTGAATGTCTGTTTTCTCATGAATGTAAATAAAACCACCGAAGAAGAGTTTGGATGCTGATTTTTGACTTTATTTTATACAGTTATTGTTTCTGTTGCAACTGTGTGATATTCTTGCTGACCTAAAACCGTTTCAGGTTTTGAGTGATTAACTGTCTTTAACTTACACCAAAATTTCTCTTTGAACTGAATATGTTCTTTATTATAAACAGTTTTTGTGTCATGGCCTCTACTCTTGTGTTGTTTACATTGCACATTGGAATGAAACTAATGTTGTCCTCAATCTTATTGAAAAATTCTTAGTAGTACACTTACTGATTTGGTTATTAGGTTTGTTTACTAATTTAACAGTATGTCTAGGTGTTCTGATAGTGTCTCTGTACTGATTGACATTCAAAGTAACTAGCTGATTTATATTGATGTTGATAATTCTGCTATTTCCTTCAGCCAGAGTATACTTTCCAGGTTTACTTACAATTAGAACGGCTCCAGGTCGTTTGACGTTGACAACACTCCTTTAATGTGTTTAAATGAATTGAATGATATCTGCTTATGGTCTTCTTTATGCAGATAATAAAGTGAAATGGAAGACTTTAAAGATGGATTAATAAAGATTAACGAGTAAAGAGGCTTAAAGAGATGCGCTACTTTGCTTATGTATCTATCAAAGTCTCCATAAGAAATATCAATACCAAATTTGCCTTATTGTGCCAGTTGCATGGGCTTTCCCTACTTTGTGGTATTTGGTTTGTGCCTGAAGGAATGGTTAAAATGAGTACTTCTTTCGATTCCCTTGTATAAATTTTCTGTGAGGAAGATTATATACTTTAATATCTTGTTTTGCGTATACCATCCAGTTAAGAAAGAATATAAAGCTTATAGTTGGCCAAAGAAAATCACATCCTCAAAGAATGGAAGCCAAAGTTTATACCGGTAGATGTATGATGACATTGTGCAAGAAAGATAGTTGTGATTTTAGAAAGTTGGAACAAAGAGAGCTATGAAGTTACCAGATGCTGATCTTGCAGTACATCATAACTCTCAGTGTTTGGATCCAAGTGTTATATATTTGTCCAGAAACTATGGAAGGTACAGGTAAAGTAAAGGTCATATTTTGGCTAATTAGATTTTGAAGAGGAAGTATTATTTCTCTCATAAAACAATAAAATTTTGGTTTTCATTCGCATCTCAGTGTTGGGATCCAAGTGTCATATTTGTCCAGAAACTATTGGAGAGGTAGGTAAAGGTCATATTTTGGCTAATTAGATTTTGAAGGGAAGTAAGTATTAGTTCTCTTATGAAATTAAATTTGAAATTATGGTTTGAGTGACTTTGTGATTAATTTTATGTATTCTGGTGTAGTTCCATATATTCAGATGTCGATTGGTTTGTGAAATGTTTATGGATGGTAATTATTTTTCATGTGTAGTATGTATATGTAGTTGTGTTCTTTTGGCCGCACTTTTATTACGTATTATCTATAATAACTAAAATTCCACACTAATGTGTTGACTTGACATATAGGGATGACAGGGGTAGGGATGATTATTATTCTCCTGAGCGATCAAGATCTTATTCTAGGTCTCCTAGTGGTGGGAAGGACTACCGGAAGTCCCCTCGTCTCAGGGAGAATGGTCGGAGTCCTGATGACAAGAAGGGTCAGACGCCTAGCAGATCCCAGAGTCCTAGGGGTAATGATCGCAGTCCTTCAAGGTCTCGTTCACGGTCATACAGGTATGAATTTGACATAATTACCAATATATTCAAATGAAAATTCTTTTAATTAAAATATGGTCATTCTGTTTAAGGCATTGAAGAAAATTTTTTGGAAATGTAATCTGGTAGTAGGTCATATATTTTATAAATAAGGTTCCTAGCTCGAAAGATGAATTTACCTTCAGTTCATTCTTACTTTTTTTTTTTTTTAGTATCGAGCTTAGTTTAGTGATTTGAAGTGCTTAATCTTAAACATTAGATACGACACCACTTTACAATTTGGACTTTTTTTTTTTTTGTAGTAGTAAATGCACTATCTCCTTCCGAGGCTCAACACTTGTCATTCACTAGTTAATCTTACTGATAGTATATCTGTAATTAGTGTCTGTCACGGTGTTTTACATTAACTGTTCATAGCTAGGTTGTTTTATTTGAACAAATGATAACTTGTGCAATGACTTGGATTTGTAATGTGATCTCGTTGAAATTCAAGTGCAATGGTTGATTAGTTCTTTCTCTTTCCGCAGTCCACGCTGATTTGCCATCAATCGGATAGTTGAAGGTGGTCAATTCCGTCTTCCTGTGACCACATACTGTAGCTAAAACTATGACATTTTGAAAGATGCAAATGTAGCTTAGAGAAAGACTGTGATGTGTTAATATTCAGTAGTGCGTAGGCGTATCAGAAAGTAGTTTGATTTGGTTTGTCATTTTGTATGACTCGGATTAAACTTTGTCGTCAGTTTCAAAATTTTCGGATACTTGTTCGTGAACCGTTTCTATATTTATAATGTTTGGTTCATTTGTTTATAACTTAAAACTATTTCAAAGCTAAAAATTTAAAGTTTGTAGTTTTGGCTTAAGTTTTTAATTAAATTTAAGAACTTGTGGGTTGATTTTTTTTTTATTTTTTTTTTAAAGGAAAAAAGTTTTAGTTCGATAAAATGTTACTAATTTGAAAATTGTTGAAAAATCTATTTACGCTTAGGTTTTATTGTTAACAGATTTCAGCAACTTATAGTAATATAATTGTGCAGTAGTGTTTTTATTTGATTTATTAAAATTGTCATAACACCAAAAATTGTATAGAGAATTTTGGTTTGTGTTAACTGGACTCCGGAACAAACAAGCCATTGTGTGAGAATGAAGTGCTTGTGTGTTTTTGCTCCCAGATGTGTATTTTTGTGACTGTAGCATTGTGAAGAAGGAAAAAATACCCTTGCTCACTAAGCATGCTTTCAATTTCTGACTGGTTCTTAAACCGATTGACATATTAAGTCGATCATTGTTCGAACGGTGGGTTCGACTTGAACTAAATCGGTATATACATTGAATATATAATAAATATATGGTAAATTCTATATTTACAAAATTTGACACTTCATAAATTATAGGTACTTTGGTTTAGTGGTTAACGATAATGTTTTCTAGGCCACAGTACCCAGATCAAATCCGTACCCTTGGGCGAACGATTATCCTGCTTAACCAACAGTTGGACTTATTATTTAATCTGTTGCACTTAATGGAGTTTGAATTTTCTTTTATTTGTTTTTGGGCGAACCATTATCCTGCTTAACCGACAGTTGGACTTATTATTTAATCTGTTGGTTGAAAGATTTTCTAATTCTATCCCTCATGTTTTCTCTTTTAAGCTTTTCTTCTCAAAGTTTAAGTGTGAATCAATGATAATTGACAAATCCAAATCAAAGTGATTTGTTCTTATCAACTTAAGATTGGACTACATCAACCTGGCTATAATTTTTGCAAGCAAATATCCATTCCAAGTTTCGTACTCATTTCCTCCTCTTCCTTAAGGTTTACTACTCTACTTTTCATGGCATAATATCAATTCACCAATTTACGATGACAACGAATACATAGAAAGTATTAAAAATAATTATTTCAACTAGTTTTTGACATGTCCTGGTCAACCCATAAGGTAAGTTAGGACGTTAACTTTCCTTACTTTTTTTAAGATTTATTTGTTAAGGTAGGTTAGGATGAGTTAACTTTCCTATTTTTTTTTTTAAGATTTATTAGTTAATAGTGATTGTGTTAAGATTTTTGAAGCTAGTTTCAATAATCAATTTGATTTAAAAATGCTTTAAGGCAATTTTTTTTAGATTGATGTTTTATTATTTTGTTTTATTTAGTTATGATAATTAACTTTTAATTATTAAAACATAACAAACACACCCACAAAAAACAGGAAATATGAATGTTAAATTAGAAATTTGAATTTTAGACACATGTATCACAAATTATTATTTATAGAACTATTACAAGGACTTAGTTAACTACTTAACTAACATATAATACTTTAATTTAATTATCTAAAGTACTTTTTAACATATAATAGTAATTTAATTATCTACAATACTTTTCTAACATATAATAGTAATTTAATTATTTATAACACTTTTTCTTAATTTAGATCAGTAATCCTTCGTGATCATATTACTTTTAGTTGTAAAATCTTTATTCTAACTTTCACTTTCATTGACAATAATATCTTTATTCATCACTAACAATTTGTTAACATCATTGTATGTATATTTATATGTACTTGTTGAATGATATCTTAAAAATACCATTGGTTCTACTTTATCATCCAATTTTTCTTTCTTCATCATGTACATATCTAGAGTAAAGAGAATCCGATATCCATAGATGATTTATTGCAATTTTTCTTTCTTACCATGCTTAGTCTTGAGTCACATCATGTAGGTTCTTAGTTGAATTTTTGTTCAAAGTATAAAGAGTAATAAATACAACCTTTCTCAAAAATGTTTTGGCAAATTCCTTTTAAAGTATACATTTTGTTATCGTTCATTCTGATTTTCTAGTTTCCCTTGATTTTGCCACCCCCATCATAATTTCTTAAAAGATGTTGGTACTTGCAAAGCCTGAACACAACTTTTTCAACACTCATCTCAAGAAGCCTTTGTTCATAAGCTTTAAAAGAATTTTACATCCCCTTCACCTTCATTGTTTCAAAATCCTTTGAACCCTCAATTGCCACAATAATGTGATCAAATTAGGGAGTCAAAGTTTTTGAAATCTTCCTAATCATTTGTTGATATAAAAATAAAGTCTACCGATACTATAATTCTATTAAAGTAATCATTTACTGATTCTTGACCAGTCATAGATAATAACAACTCTTATTATATTTTAAGGGATATAACTTTCACTTTCTTGATTTTATTAGCACATCTATATGACATATTGAAAGTATTTCAGGCAACCTTTGTTAAATTTATCAAAAATATTTTTTAAAATTTAGCAATATCTACATATTGATAGATCAAAGAAAGAGGTTTGAAATCTTTCTTCTAGATACCCTTTAAACTGTACTAGGTGCACCTTCCTTCAATTCTTGAACATTTTTTACAATTTTTAATATTTTTTGAAAACCAAATATAACACCCATTTTGACACTCCATTGACTAAAGTTCTTTATACCAATAATTAACAAATGGATAGAAAAAGTTTCATCAAAACCTACCATGACGCACACTATAAATTGTGTTGAATTCCACACCAAAAACATTTGCAAAATAAATAAAAAAAACATTTGCAAAATAAATAAAAAAAACACACAAAGGAAGAGTTTTCCATAAAACATAATACTTTACAAGCTAGTAGGCATTACACATAAATGTCCATTAAAATAACTCTCAATATTATTTGTTAGAATTCATTAAACCCAATCATAAGATAAGAGAAGAAAATGAGAAGAGAACAGAGAATATGGATATTGAATATAAGACTTTTTAGATACATGTATCACAAACTAATACATAAGACTAAGTGAATTATTTATTATATTATCAATTACTTATATATTATTTTATAATTTTATAGAAATTTAAATTCAATTTAAATTATTTTAAACAATAGATATGTGCATCAATATAAATTTTTTTAATTACTTTTTAGTGAGTCAAATTACTTATCTACTTATTTTTTTTAAATAGTGCATCCTGCAACAAAGTGAAACGGATATATGATGAACTAAAGTTTACATGATTTTTTTATAAAGCAATAATAGTGAGATCAATATATTTTGCCAACTTTAGCTAGTTGATTTTGGTTAACAGGTTTGGTTAGCCAGGTCAAGAATAGTTTAATTATATGATACGATTATTTTTTTGCTTTTTTTCAATTTTTTGGAAAACTTTTATGGAATTTAACATACGGATATTGAATTTAGCGCAAAGTATGATCATAACGTAAAAAAATACATTAAACAGGGCAGGGAAAGTAAGTGCAATATGTTAATGTAATTTTAGGAGAAGTTGGTCATAGAAGGCAATTACAAACTTTTTTTGATATTTTTAATGTAGTTAAGTGGAGTGAAGTTTATTGGTACGTGGCTACGCTTTGTAGGGAGTCAACCTTACCTCTTGATTATACCAACACATTTTTAATATCATATTTTACTGGCTTCACTTTTTGTATCGTCTTTTCAACTTGGTACCATATATATTTGACTACTGTAATCAATATTTTAAAACTGAATCAATATATTTAATTTCAGTCTAATGACATTTTAAAATTTATTTCATTGGAGTAAAACAATAAATATTATTTTAAATAAAAAGAATAAAAACTTTAGTATGATGAGGATTTACCTTATAATTTATAAAAGTATATATATTTTTTATTTTTTAAAATATATTAATAATTTTTTTGGAATTAAAATAATTTAAATTGAAATTCTGAAATAATACTGAAAATATTTTTTATTAAGATCATACGAAAAATTCACAAATTCAAATTAAAAAAACTAGCTCACAGTGAATACAAAATAGATAAATAAATCCAAAAGTTGATTAATAACAAAAACATGTTATTATTTAATTAATATAAATTAATTTAGTTTATAGTTTATGTAAAATTGATGAAATAAAAAGTTTCTTTTAAAAAAGCTAAAACTTTCAACAGTTTTCGGCCTTTTGAATATAAAATTAAAAAGTTAGGCCAAAGTTTAGTTATGAGATAACATAATATTATCATCAAAGTTTAATTTTTGTTGATGATGAACTAAAATGGTAGCACTATTAAAGAATATTAAGAAGGATAGGAAGAGAAGAAGAAGGTTGAATGTAGATTAGACACCACAGCACATTGTGATTCCCATCATTCCCAACCCAACCAAGCAAGAGAGGAATTGGGAGAGACAAAGCAAGAAAAGAACAACTTAGGATGCTGTCTATCCAATGAATCTATCCATTTGTGATTTCTGGTGTGACGTGGTCCAATCCAACACATAACTCATCACTCACCACCTCTCCCAAACTCTATTAAACAAATTTAATCACCAACACCTCTTCCACTTTCCTTCTTCATTCTCACACGAACCATGCTTCTCTGCTCCTTTCTTTCACTTCATCTCTCTCTCTCAGCCACTCGTTCACACACGTCTTCTCTCTCTCTCTCTCTCTCTTCTTCCTCCTTCAAATGTCAAATATAATAATGTGATATTTCCATTCATCCACCACCCCACAATCTGTCACTGTTAGTGCCGGCTTTCTGCCTCTTTCTCTTCTATAAAGATTCTTCTTTTACATTCCATTCTCTTCACTTCTCCTTTCTCCCCCATCATGGATCTCTACGCGCTCTTTTCATACCCTTCTCTCCTAAACCCAACCACACTTTCTCCTCATTATCGTACATCACTTCCTCTTCCTTCTCACCGCTCCCAACACACTCACAGGCTCAACCAGGTTACCGTTTATCCATGCAATGCCTCTCCCTTCTTTTGTTCGGGAATGGGACTAACCAATTTTAGTTTTTTTTTCTTTTTTTTTCTTTTTTCTAAAAGCTTCGTTTTTTATGATTGTTGAATAAAAGGGTATGTGTATGTGGTGTTATGTGTGCAGACCAAGAAGAGATCAAGTGGGGTTCATGCATCAATGGCAGAGAGTGGGGAGTATTATTCGCAGAGACCGCCAACCCCTCTTCTCGACACTGTAAACTATCCAATTCACATGAAGAATCTCTCTACCAAGGTACACTGACTGAAAGCTTGTACCTGATCTGTGTAATAAAATTGCAATTGTATTATTATTGTAAGCTGTAAAAGTACCGTGTATGAGAAAGTGGGGATGTTGATTGATGCAGGAACTGAAGCAACTAGCGGATGAACTGCGTTCTGATGTTATTTTCAGTGTTTCTAGAACTGGGGGGCATTTGGGATCAAGCCTTGGTGTGGTGGAACTCACTGTTGCCCTCCACTATGTCTTCAATACCCCTAAGGACAAGATACTGTGGGACGTTGGGCACCAGGTTGGTTTAGCCTCCTTGGTGCTTTTGCTTTATTTGGGAATGGACGTTACTTGTTCTAAATTGGACAACCTTGTGTGAATTTGCAGTCTTACCCACATAAGATACTCACCGGTAGGAGGGACATGATGCATACCATGCGGCAGACAAATGGGTTATCTGGGTTCACCAAGCGTTCTGAGAGTGAATATGATAGTTTTGGCACTGGTCACAGCTCAACCACTATTTCAGCGGGACTTGGTACTTCTTCTGTCGGTTCTCTCTGGCTTTCAAGTAAAGAATTGGTTTAATAAAATATGTGTAAACAGTCTACGAATTCACACTGTCTTTCATTCATAATTTGTCATTCACAGTAAGTTTATTGATTTTTTTAGTAGTTATCTCGGAAGTCCTATGATTTTTAATTGGTTGACAGTGTAAAGATTTTTATGTTCACAATGCATAAAAATTAAACTTATAAAATGTTGTAAATTAGAAAGTGACACGAGTTTGTTCCTTCCTGTTTAACAATGGCATTTTGTGGTTTGGCTTTAACTTTTGAAGTTTTATTGAACCAATAGGAATGGCTGTTGGGAGAGATCTGAAGGGAAGAAAGAATAACGTGGTTGCTGTTATCGGTGATGGTGCCATGACCGCAGGGCAAGCTTATGAAGCCATGAACAATGCTGGATACCTTGATTCTGACATGATTGTTATTCTTAATGACAACAAACAGGTCTCTTTACCCACTGCTACTCTAGATGGACCCATACCACCTGTAGGAGCCTTGAGCAGTGCTCTCAGTAGATTACAATCAAATAGGCCTCTTAGAGAATTGAGAGAGGTTGCCAAGGTGGGTAAACAACTTCATTAGTTTGTTAATGAGGGATTTACAGCCACAAAGTGTACTCAAACTGAATATTGACGAAATGATGTTTAATAGGGTGTTACTAAACGAATTGGCGGTCCTATGCATGAATTGGCTGCAAAAGTTGACGAGTATGCTCGTGGCATGATCAGTGGTTCTGGATCAACACTCTTTGAAGAGCTTGGACTCTACTATATTGGTCCTGTTGATGGTCACAACATAGATGATCTTGTTGCCATTCTTAGTGAAGTGAAAAGTACTAAAACAACTGGTCCTGTACTGATCCATGTTATCACTGAAAAAGGCCGCGGATACCCGTACGCAGAAAAGGCAGCAGACAAGTACCATGGTAAAGTGATAATCACTAAATTCTCAATTTTTACCAACGTAAATCATAAAACAAATTTATCACATTTTAGTGATTCAACATTAGAGTGCACCTAATACCTTTAGCAGTTACTGCCTTCTGAAGCATGATCAATGATCTGATAAAAAGGATTTCGTTTGTTTAGTGATCAATTGGCTTTGACTTGTTCTATTCCTCATGGATATATGACTTGGGTTTTTGATTTTGCAGGGGTTACCAAGTTTGACCCACCAACTGGGAAGCAATTCAAATCCAAGGCTGCAACTCAGTCCTACACCACATACTTTGCAGAGGCCTTGATTGCAGAAGCCGAAGCTGACAAAGACATTGTTGCAATCCATGCTGCTATGGGAGGTGGAACTGGCATGAATATCTTCCATCGCCGTTTCCCAACAAGATGCTTTGACGTGGGGATAGCAGAACAGCATGCTGTTACATTTGCTGCGGGTTTGGCTTGTGAAGGTCTTAAGCCTTTCTGTGCAATTTACTCATCATTCATGCAGAGGGCTTATGACCAGGTAAAATGATTTCTGCTCTATGATTAGTTAAATGATGAGACAATGCGTTTTAGTGTCAAGTCATGATCAGTAACCACCATAAGATGAACTTCAAAATCAGTGCTAACACGTATGTTTTCAATGTCCCTTCCACAGGTGGTGCATGATGTTGACTTACAGAAGCTGCCTGTAAGATTTGCAATGGACAGAGCTGGATTAGTTGGAGCAGATGGTCCCACACATTGTGGTTCTTTTGATGTCACATTTATGGCATGCCTCCCTAACATGGTGGTCATGGCTCCTTCTGATGAGGCCGAACTTTTCCACATGGTTGCCACTGCAGCAGCCATTAATGATCGACCTAGTTGTTTCCGATACCCAAGGGGAAATGGCATTGGTGCTGAACTACCACCCGGAAATAAAGGAACTCCTCTTGAGGTAAAGTTAGAACTTTATCCCCATACATATCCTCGTGGATAGTACTAGGAATAGTTTTGCAAATCCATTTGATGTTTTTGTTATGATATTTGTTTCAGATTGGTAAAGGAAGGATATTAATAGAAGGGGAAAGAGTAGCTCTTTTGGGCTATGGATCAGCTGTTCAAAACTGTTTGGCTGCAGCTTCCTTAGTGGAACGTCATGGCTTGCGCTTAACAGTTGCTGATGCACGCTTCTGTAAGCCACTGGATTGTTCACTGATTCGCAGCCTGGCAAAATCACATGAGGTTTTGATCACAGTAGAAGAAGGATCGATTGGAGGATTTGCTTCTCACGTTGCTCAGTTCATGGCCCTTGATGGCCTTCTAGATGGCAAATTGAAGGTAAGAAACCAAACAAGTTTAGCATTTTGTGCATCTTCAAAGTTTCTGCAAAGCTTTTACTAGTTTCCCTAAACTCATGAGCTTTGCATGACACCTATGCAGTGGAGGCCAATAGTCCTTCCGGATCGCTATATTGAGCATGGATCACCTGCTGACCAATTGTTTTCAGCCGGTCTTACACCATCTCACATAGCAGCAACAGTGTTCAACATACTTGGACAAACAAGAGAAGCACTAGAGGTCACATCATAAAACAACAATGGAGGGCTTCAATTTTTCACTTCAATGTACAGAGTATAACACAACATGATTCACCTTGTTTAACATGAAAAAGTGTAGTATTGTGAAAATTTTAAGTGAATATTGCAGGTTGTCATCAATGATCAATAATATTATAAAATCTGTTGTGATACACGTCTTTTCGTTTACATTTTGAAAGCATAGGCCTACTGTTTGCTGCTCATGCCTATGGGGCCACTATGCATTATAGTAAGACAACTAATTACAAAGGAGAAAAATCTTGAACTTTTCAATGAGTGGTAAAGAATAGTCTTTCTGATATTTTCCACACTGAATTTGAAATCTGTGACGAAGATTAAGACAGCAAACTTGCTATTTTGCTGAGGAAATTGGTTCACGAAACTGGCAGCCTCATTTGTCATCGATTGTAGAAATGTCTATCAGAGTCAGAGCTAGGCCTCACAATAGCGATATCAAAATCTAGCGTAAAAACTGCTAAAATTATTCGTATGTGATAAATAATGAAAATTCTGTTGTTAAAAATATTTTTTGTTTTGAACAATGTTTTGCGAGAAACATTTATGATCTATATTTGATATTTCAAAAAAAAAAAAAAGAAGATGAAATATAAATATAATGTTAGTTTTGTAAAATTTAAGGAGTGCTGACATAACATGTAATGAAAGAAAAATGTGCATGTTTGAAACTAAATATAAAAAGTAGAAGGCAAGTAGATCCCGCATTATCAGTAAAATAATTGATCATGCCATGTGGTTCACAGAGCGCACTATGAATGTGCGGTGCGTAGCCCTTATCGTTGAGTTTGGTGCAAATTTAATGCAACTTTTCCGGTTAACAGGAAGCACGGCCAAAAGTCTGCATACGTAAATTAAGCATTTGAGAAGGACAAGCCATAAAGTGCATCACATGTGTCCCAATCCTTCAATGCCAACAACATCAAGAAGATAAAAGCTACTTCTGTAAGTAAACAAATCAAGATCTCAACAATCAACTTTGTCTTTTTCAAGATAAAGTCTCGGTTTCAGTTTGGTGAATGAATAAAAAATTAGGAGAATTCTCTGGTCAAAGGATGATCTTACAAATACGACAACACATGAAAGAATAACGAACGAAACTGTGGAATAACCCCTTTACATTAGTGCACAAGCATTTGGATTCTCATCACCGAATATCATCATGGCTTCGCTCTCCATGCAACAATCATTTTCAAACGCGAACTGATGCATTATGACAAGTTTATCACTTTCATGAGATTTGTCTTCTGCCTCTTCATCCTTGTTAGAAACTTAAAAACCTGAATGAATGGCTTGCGCTTTTCTTTGTTCCGCACCACATCTATGATTGTAGAACTGGCACGGTCGGGTAATATCACCGCTGCTCGCAAACTGTTCGATGAAATACCCCAGAAAGATTTGGTTGCTTGGAACGCCATGCTAACCGCCTATTCCCACTTGGGACTTTACTGGCAGAGTCTTAGTCTCTTTGGCAGCATGAGAGTCTCCCATTCCAAAGTCGACAACTTCTCCCTCTCTGCAGCCTTAAACGCATGCGCTGGTGCATCCCATCTTCGTTTTGGAGCAACACTACATGCTTTGGTGGTTGTATCAGGTTACCTGTCTTCTCTTCCTGTGGCCAACTCGCTCATTGACATGTATGGCAAGTGCTTGCGTCCTGATGATGCAAGAAAAGTGTATGACGAGATGAGTGATACTAATGAAGTGACGCGGTGTTCACTTCTGTTTGCTTATGCCAACTCTTACCGGTTTGACACGGCTCTTGAACTGTTTCGCAGCATGCCTGAAAGGGTTGTGATTGCTTGGAATATAATGATTGCGGGTCATGCTCGTTGCGGTGAAATTGAAGCATGCTTGCATTTGTTTAAAGAGATGTGTGAGAGTTTGTGTCAGCCAGATCAGTGGACTTTCAGTGCTCTCGTGAACGCTTGTGCGGAGTCGATGGAGATGTTATACGGATGCATGGTGCATGGTTTTGTGATAAAATCTGGTTGGAGCTCTGCTATGGAGGTAAAGAACTCGATTTTAAGCTTTTATGCTAAATTAGAATGTCATGATGATGTCATGAGGGTGTTTAACTCCTTTGGATGTTTTAATCAAGTGTCTTGGAATGCCATTATTGACGCTTATATGAAATCAGGGGATACCCAGAACGCCTTTCTTGCTTTCCAGCAAGCTCCTGAGAGAAATATTGTTTCTTGGACTTCAATGATTGCAGGGTATACGAGAAATGGGAATGGAGAGCTGGCTTTAAGTATGTTTTTAGACATGACAAGAAACTCAGTCCAGCTTGATGATTTAGTAGCTGGAGCAGTCCTTCATGCTTGTGCAAGCTTAGCGATACTAGTTCATGGAAGAATGATCCATGGCTGCATCATTCGTCATGGTTTAGACAAGTATTTGTATGTTGGGAATAGCTTGGTTAATATGTATGCAAAATGTGGGGACCTAGAAGGTTCACGGCTTTCATTCCATGGCATTCTTGAAAAGGACTTGGTTTCTTGGAATTCAATGTTATTTGCATTTGGACTGCATGGCAGGGCTAATGAAGCTATAGGCTTGTACAGAGAAATGGTGGCATCTGGCGTGAAACCTGATGAAGTAACTTTCACAGGGCTGTTAATGACTTGCAGCCATTTGGGGCTTGTAAACGAGGGTTTTGCGTTCTTTCAATCCATGAGTTTGGAATTTGGACTTTCCCATGAAATGGACCATGTGGCATGCATGTTGGATATGCTTGGTCGCGGTGGATACGTGGCAGAAGCAAGAAGTTTAGCTCAGAAGTATTCAAAGACCAGCAAAGGTAGGAGCAATTCGTGGGAGGTTCTACTAGGAGCATGTTATACACATGGAGACTTAGGAACCGGGAGCCGTGTGGGAGAATATCTAAAGAACTTGGAGCCTGAAAAGGAGATTGGTTATGTGTTGTTGTCAAATTTGTATTGTGCAAGTGGGCAGTGGAAGAATGCAGAGATAGTACGGAAGGCAATGCTTGATCAGGGGGTAAAGAAAGTGGCTGGTAGTAGTTGGATTGAGATAAGAAACGAGGTGACCTCTTTTGTATCTGGAAACAATGCCTATCCCTACATGGTTGAGATATCTAAGATACTTTATATTCTTCAATTGGAAATGAGACATGCATGACCTATTAATTTTGATGTTGGAGAACCTTTGTAAACCAGTGAAAATATTTTAATCCTCTTGCTAGCTCGCTTTAGATCTTGCCTTATCAACACCTCCTGTTCTTAAGATAAGTAAAACTACTTAGTTCAACATTTTCTCTCATTAGGGCTAAACATTATTTGATGATATTCATTGTAATGAACCGAGTATTTTAACTAAAGTATTATCCTAAATGTATCACCAAGAGGGCAATGACATATACAGCAACAAAATATTGTCACTAAAATTTAAAATCTCTTAACTCTTTTCCTTCTACTTGTTACAAAATATGGTAAGTAGACATGTATCTACAAGGTAAAAATGATGTAATAATCTTAACTCTTTTCCTTCTACTTGTTAAAATTAATTTAAAAAAATTGAGGAAAATAATAATTTTTCTTAAAATTATCTTTATTATTATTATTATTATTATTATTATTATTATTATTATTATTATTATTATTATTATTATATATAATGAATAAATTACTCAATATTAAAAGTTAAATAATAATATTAATAATTGAAAAATAAAAGTATGACCCTAAAATGTTATAATAATTAATACTTTTTTTATAACCAGATAATAAAAAGGTAGTTTTTTTTTTTTAAATTTCAAATCGTAATTTTATTTCTCTTAAGGATGGCTTTGTATTAGTTCTCCTGAAGTCATTTAAAATATGAAAATTTTATTCTAAAGTAAAAGAAATTCGTAAAAGTTAAATGCATATAAATTTTATCCATAAATGACATATTCGAGGATTTTTTTTAATATTCTTGTATTATCATATAATATATCATGCTAACCATTTTGTAAAAGTTTAATCTAGAATAACAAAAATATTAAATAATGCAAAATTTAAACAGCTAAAAATTGGACTATTAGTTGATGGAATTTATTAAGCACAAATAAACATTAATAACTATTTAATAGTTGAAAATTCAAAATATTACAGTATAAAAATATTAATTAATATTTATTGATTTATCCTAGTTGTAAAAAACTTGAGTTAAAAACAATTTCACCTCAGTAAACTATACATTAATTAAAATAATAAATAAATTATTAGACATTACTCAAACTCTAAATCTTAAACCTAAAGTTAAACAATAATAACACATTAACACATTGATAACTAGTTAACAATTTAAAAAACTATATATATAACATTTAAGATATTTAATAATATATAAAGAAAGTTGATGTATGTCAGTGACATTACAGCACCATTATTTAGTGCGATCACTTTGTAAGATGCTGTGAATTCTGAAATAACAAGTGTCGCCATATCCCTAATATGCCTTATACTACATATTACAATAGATAAGCATGCACTATTTCTTTCATATATTTTGAAACATACCTTCTTCTAATAGTCAATTGTAATTATGGAATATAATAGCGATTATCATATAATATTAAAGCCCCGTGGTTCACTACAAAATCAATTCAATAAAATTTCAATGTTCTGAAAACAAAATGCATATAATTTAAATCTCAACAATAAAATCATAATTAAAATTTTCTTTTTCAATAAATATCAAAATATAATTTACTTTTTATTATATATATATATAATGCATATAATAAAATAATTAAAGTAAACATATCAAGATCTCAACAACAACTTTTTCTTTTCCAAGATAAAGTCTTTGTTTCAGTTTGGTGAATGAATCAAAAATTAGGAGAATTCTCTGGTCAAAGGATGATCTTACAAATGACAACACATGAAAGAATAACGAATGAAACTGTGGAATAACCCCTTTACATTAGTGCACAAGCATTTGGATTCTCATCACTGAATATCATCATGGCTTCGCTCTCCATGCAACAATCATTTTCAAGCGCGAACTGATGCATTACAACAAGTTCATCACTTTCATGAGATTCATCTTCTGCCTCTTCCTCCTTCTTAGACACAATCTCCACTCTCTTTCCCGTTTTCTTCTTAAGTTTTTTCATCACTTTCATGGGATCAATCCGACCTGTTACCACCACCCGGTTCTTGTTCATGTCGGTGATGAACTTCTCCACTCCTAACAAAATCAGAGTTGTATAATAATCCAAAGGGTTTAACAAAGTAGATAAATGAAGAGATAGAACACGATGTACCTTTACACTTGATGATGGTTTTGGCAACGGTTCTTTCACACTCGTTGCAGTACATTGAAACCTCGTATTCTACAGTTATTTGTGTGTTTTGTTCGACTTTTTTGTTCTTGCCCATGGAATTCAAAACGTAACACTGCGATGCAAATTGAAAATGAAAAGGGCATTGGAAATTATTTTGGGATGGTTATTTTATTTTGGTTGACTGCGTTGGACTAGTGAGTTACGACGGTTCATAATTTACTGTCAACACTGTTTCGGACAGAGATTTTGAAGTTGCAATACGTTTTAAGATTTTTTTTATTTTTTTTTATGTTTAATGTTATGTAGTACGGTCGATGTATAATTACTTCTATCATAAAAAGCAATAATCTATCATAATTATTTATTGGAAAAAAATATTATTAGTATTACTATTATCATAAATAATAATAATAATAATAATATTAATAAGGTTGCCTTTTCCGTTTGATTTGATTAAACTCACATAACGCTACTTTTCAGTTAAAAACTTTAAAACAATAGATTTGTAAATATTTTTCTTGTTTAACTTTATTATTTTATTTAAAATAGAACTTGGACTGATTTGTATTTAAAATATTAAATACGAATTTAATCAACATGTAATACAATTCAAAAACATTTAGAGTATAGCCAAAAATAAAGATTTAAAAAAATATAACAGTTATTGTTGTTAAAAGATCGCTCAAAGGATAAAATAAACAATTTCAGTTACTAAAAACTGTTTATTTTGATAATTTTCTTTTTTTCTTTATTTTTACTTTGTTTGTTTTAAAAAGTTAAATGAAAAATAATAAACGTAGTTTTAATATTTTTTTTCCATACTAATGTTTAAAAATAAAAGTAAGATGATATTTTTCTAATAAACTTTCTGATTAAAAGTAAAAAAAAAAATCTGCAAAAAATTTCGTAATTAAACTGTTCTTAAAATTTTAATAGCAGAAAAAGAATTGACCAACTCATAAACACAGTAATCATGACTTGAGTCACAAGTAAACGTGTGAATTAAACTTAAACATAAAATACGTTACTTCATAATATGAAAAGAAAAATAAGTCTAAGTGTAATTTTGATTGTCTTTGGAAAATTTTGATTACCTAACTTTTCAATGCTATATTTTGATTTAATGTGTTTTCAAAATATCTAATTTTGATTCATTTATTGACTTGATATATGAAATATTAAAATGGTAATATAGTGTTGACATAAAAGTGACGTGAACTTTGGATACTAATATGGGTTGATATAAGTTTCCATACTTATTTCTCGTATTTTTTTTTTAAATTTAATTGATTTTTTATATTCATATTTTTCAATCATCCAACATCCATTAATTGAATAAAATAAAATATTAATGCTTAGTCTTAAATTCCATTGTTCTAAACAAATAATCAAATATATTTCTTATCTAATGCATTTATCATAAGTAAAATAATATTATTTTACAAAAATTTCTTATGCTAACTTTAGAGTATTAGTTACACTTGTTTTATATTACAATTTTCATCAATAATATTATTTTAATATTAACTTTTAAATAATTACTTACATAGTATGCATAAATTCAAAGATTTTACTAAATCTAACTCATTCAAGAGCTTAAAATAAGTTATAAATGTTGATATATATAGGCAATCATTTCAATTTGAATCATTGTATTCAATAAAGATTAATAAGATTATGAGTAGGAAAAAGTAATTTGTAAGTATAAATGTCTTTTAAGATAATGATGAGAATGCATTAATTTTCCACTTATTGTGTTATAAATAAAATGTCAAATTGTGTTATTATGTTCAAATATTTAAGATTATCAACCAACTAACAATATAATAAAGGATTTGACAAATATCTCTCTAATATGAGTGAAATTTGACATTAACATGAAGAGAAGTGTCTATTATGAAGTGTCTATTATTATTGTGGCTAAAGTAAAATTGGTTTAAGAAATCAAGATAATTGTATAATTGTGTTGGTGAAGAAAAATATCTGTGAAATATCAAAAACTCAAAATCTCAAAAATAATAAAGACAATCTAAATCTTTCATCCCAAAAGAAGCTAAAAATAATTGTTTAAGTTATTATAGTAATAATTATCATATCATAGAATTTCATTATTTATAAAATGAATAAATAAGGATGAGTCATTCTGACTTTGAGTAAAAAATAAATAAGAAAACTAGAATAAAACTTTCAAAATGTTCAAAATATAAGTCATACAAACAACATTTAAACTTATATTTAGCAATACGAGAATAAAAAATAACAATATATATGCTAGATAAAGTGGCAATAAACCACATAGGACGAAACACTCAATACAAGCAATGTAGTGGTATAAGCCCAAATAGTATCTTACTATTGAGAGGAGATAAAATAGGTTAATATCTAATACACTTTTGACAGTTATAAGAAATGAGAAACGTTACAAAAATTATAAAAGATAATAAAGCGGTTAAACGAAGAACTAAAATACAAGGAAATATTTTGGTCGTGAAAGAAAACCATGCGAAATAATTTTTTTTTAATACATCATAAAAAGAATTTATAAAATTAAATTAATAAACTTTTATTGTAGATTAAATTTAAAATCAAAACCAACAGTATAATTTTACATTCTCATAAATTTTAAAAAGTACAAGACCAAAATCAAATTAATTATATTTCATTTTCAATAATTTTTAATTTAAAAATAAATTTATAATCTTACAATTTTATTAAAAATAATTAAAATATCATTTAATTATCGAAGTAAAATTTCATACCCATCTTTATATTAAATTTGTATCTTATCTCCATTATTGTCGAGTAGTAAATAATACTCGTACACACTTTGATCCTATCCTAAATATTAATTAAGTAATCTTAAAAAAAAATAAAAAAAAAAACATAATATTATTCACGATTCAATGTTAAGAAGACACACATTTTCTTTTCTTTAATGTCAATTTTCAATGAATAAATTATAATTACATAAATATTAAAATAAAATACCAAAATAGTAATTTTATAAATGTCGATTGATTATAAAAAGGAGTAAAAAAATTATATATATGAAGTTTCATAACATCTACAATGCTTATTATTTTTACAAATATTGAGAGGAAAAATATTTTTAGGATTTAAATGAACTTGTTAAATATTGAATGATTTAAAATCTTAAAAGAATGAATGAAAAACGACTAAGAATTAAACAAAATTAGAATATAAGTTTTTTAAGTTAACTAATAAATCAGAAGTTTATAATATTAAATACTCAAATTGATAGTCAAATATTCTCATATGATAAAAATAATGAATAAAAAAATATTAAAAAGAAGTATAAAATAATGAAATGAGAGTTCTAAAACCAATTAATTTGATAAAGTTGAAGTTTACTTTTTCTGAAATGTAATACATTCTTATAAAGAAAGAAAAAAAAAGTGTGATTGAGATTGTGATGAGATGAAAATACATAATGAATCTAAATAACATGATGAATATTAAATTAATATAACAATTAAGAGAAAAAAAATTAAATAGCAAAAGACAAATTCTTCAAATAATCAAAACAAAGGATTAAAGAGAACAATGAAAAAAAGAATAAGTTACCTAATAAGTTAAGAATGTTTTAATAAATGTTACCTAATAAGTTAAGAATGTTTTAGTAATTTAAAACAAGGATGATATGTGAACTAAAACGATACAAATATGTACATACTCATCTTCACTTATCTAATTTAAATTGAGTGTTATATATTTACATATTGTTATTTAGTCAGTCAATTCATGAGATTCTATGTTATCATGAAAATTGGTTCAAACAATATTTCTTGAAGACAAGTTTATCATTCAAGTTGTGTAGAGTACTCAATAGTATTATGATCGAATTTCTTACAATAACTACAAAATATTTTATTATCATTACAAATATGACCAAATTAACTACATCATAACTTTAAACTTGTCATTTCATGATTTTTGCTTCTATTTTAAGTGAATTAGAGAATCACTATGATTAAGTGACATGTTGTCTGAAATGAGTAATCATTTTTTATTGAAAAAATTGTTCTTAATAAAGATGGATCTATGATTTAATTGTATAAAATATAAAGCTTTAAAATTTATTAGGACAAGTTATCTAAAAGGTATGTATAAAAAATATATAGGTCATACTCTAAAAGAGGACTATGTTGAACTTCCAACATCTTTCCTCCACAAATATTTATTTTATTAAAATTAAGAAAGTTAATATTTTAACGTGAACAAGTAGATATTTATTCCTAATGTATCATGTATATTAACTAACAAAACAATAACAAAATATCTTATGATAATGAAATTAAAGAGATGATAAAAGTTTAGCAATAAAAAAAGAAGTCCGTGGTTGTAAGAATAGAGTTAAAAAATATATATAATTTTTTTTTAATTTTTGAATTATAATAAAGACTAAAAATGGTAATTGTATGTAGCAAGATGTATTTCAAAATATATTGTCTTGTGATAATTTTTAATCGGGAATACATTTGAATTATTAATAATGGAATTAATTTTAACTAAAGAGAAGGATTATTTTTATTTAAAGAAAAACTTCAAATTGAAATTTTCAAAATGTACAAGACTAAGCTGAAATGGCCACTTTGTATTTTAAGCCATGCAAAATATGCTTTATCATATAAATCAATTTTATCTAAAATTACACATAGTTTTTTTTTTTTTTTTTTTTTTTTTTTTTAAAAAAAAATTAATGGGTTTTTTTTTTTTTTTTTTTTTTTTTTTTTTTTATGTAGTTTCATGGAAGTACAATACAACGCAAT
>Ga0099825_1002053_pt1 | contig 26479 bp, 11 predicted proteins | sample SiratroredBW_FD_76838 | JGI IMG/M metagenome (GOLD analysis project Ga0099825, IMG submission 76838) | Root nodule microbial communities of legume samples collected from California, USA - Siratro red BW | ecosystem: Host-associated > Plants > Roots > Nodule | place: USA: California | collected... | reverse complement strand
CCCAAATTTTCATTTTTATATTTAATTATATTTTAGTTAACATTTTTCCTCTGTTTCTATCCAAAATTTTTTAAATAAAATTTAATTTCCCAATATACAGGTGATTTTTTTTTTTTTTTTTTTGTAAATATAAAAATTGCTTTCCAGTTTACTGGATCAGTTCTTACAACTATGCAGGAAGAGTGCATGATTTTTCAATATGCAGGTAAGAATATAGATTATTTTTAAATGGTCGTCTTCACCCATTACATTTCTACTTTCCTAAAGTGAGAGATTATTTAAGGAAGGAATTGAGGGAATTATTGATAGTTGTCGTTAAAAAAAAAATAATAATAACTGTCCAAATTTAAACAAATGCATCATTTCTTATCCATGCTTTCAATTCTACTTTTTCCTTCAACTACTTTTATTTCATGTTTTCTTTTTAAAGTGAATCAAGAGGGTCAAATAACTACATTACTTCCTTCCCTTACTCCAAATCCCAACTATAAATTTCAATTTGTTTGATATTATTAATATTAAGATTAAATTAAGTTTTAGGATTGATTGGTAAAGAAAATTAGTCAACAAGTGCTAATGGAACCATATACTATGCTACAACTTATTTTACCACAATTCATTTATAGATGTACTGGAACATCCGTCATGTGAATGTCAAATCAATGCCTACAATTTAACAGTGTGTGGTTTTTAGCTTATTAGAAGTCATGTAATATATGAGTTTGTAAGAAACAAAAGACTTCTGGGATACATTATTTGAAAACAAAACATATTTATGAAGGAAACATGTTCTTCCGATTGAATAAACTTATTTATTTATAAATAATTTTAAAAAGAAAGTAAAAATAAGATAACTTTTACAAGTTAAATTTGAGTTATACATGAATTAATTTGCAGAAGTTATCTCATATTTGTACATACATTCATTTTAGTTTAGGAAAATATTATTTATTTATTCTGAGAAATATTAAAAAACTGCATTTGGTGAAAAATTCTATTCTTCGTGCATTTATGTACATTTCGGAAAAATAAAATAGGAGTGATAAGGGGAGTGTAAATAGCAACTTAAGTTGGTCAAGTGCCTCTATGGGAGGAACAGATCACATAATGAGATAAGATCGCATACACCACGTGACATCGGCCCACTAGTAAATCCATTCTTCTCAAACCTAAATTTTGTTTATTTTTGTTCTAGACTACATTTGTAGGTGGCAAACCTTTTTTAACTGGAAACATTTCATAATACTGTCTAATAGTTTTCTTAATATTTTCTTTCTACTTATCTTTTAGTCAAAACCTTTCAAAGAAAACCAAACATGTATCATTTAATCCAAACATTTATCTTTTTGCTGCTACACTTCCTTTAAAAACATCATAATAAAATGCTAAGAAATTGTGTACTGGATATTTTAAATTTAAGTAAAGTTTGAAATATGTAAATGCGAATTAAACATATATTATTAAATAATTATTAAATCATATATTTTAAGTAAAAGATTATATGAAATAAAAATAAAGAGACATAGAAGACGTAATACTGTTGGCTTCTTTTCTAACTTATCCAAGGATTGAGTTGAAGTCATTATGAATGTAGTTGGCTTAAAAAAATTGGAAAGAGAGCTTTGCCCGAGATAGTGATTTAGCTTACTCTGATTCAGTTAGAACCAAAAGGGAGAAAGGAATAGGAAAATTATATATATATATATATATATATATATATATATATATATATATATATATATATATATATATGTTGAGAAGAACATTGTGGAGATAATTTTTTATTCAAAGTTAAAATTCAAAATTAGAGAAATTGTAGTATGAATAACTAAAATTAAGTAATAGCTAATATTTTATTTTCCTAATCACAATAGATAAGTGTTTCATTTTTTGCAGTCAAACTTTATAATAAATGTTTAAATAATATAAATTTTGTTAGAAAAAAATTCTTATGAAATTAATCCATTTAAATATATAAACTATTTTTTCATTATCATGATAAATTATTCTTTTCTAAGTGTAATTTAGATATAGAGAAAAAGATGAAGGAAATAAAATTTGGAAGATCAAGTATCAAATGCATGTTACTTTTTTCTTCAATTTTAATGGTTTTGTTATTTTGAAATATTTGTTTTATAAAAAATAACAGGAGCAATGAATTTAAGAAAATGCACATAAAATGTATACACAATATTCATTCCAAGCCCAACTTACACAATATTCATTAAAATTATTCTTAACGAGTTTAAGTAGAAATTTTAATTGAGGAGACTCTTGAAATTCTTTGAGATTATTATTAAACTCTTCAATCTTCAATCAAAAGATATCATTTCGATTGATTATAGGTTCAATGTTATGATATTCACTGAACTTGAAAAATCTCTAAAAGAAGACAAAATTTTGATGAAGTCAATAACAACACAAACTTGAGGGTCAACTTAGACTTTTTTCAAGAAATCTGAGAAGAAGCTTGAGTGAAATAAGAAGCAGCCAAATCGAGGACAACTCAGACACAAGAATGTCTATTTTAGAAAGGAGACTTTATTTGGTATAAAGTCAGGAAAGTCCGAAAGGATAGGCAAGAGGGGAAGCTAGCACTTAATTGGGACAACCATATAGGGTCGTACACTCATTTCATTCACAATGGAGCTTACAAGTTTGTTGAAGAGTTGAATGACAAGCTTCTACAAAGAACATGAAACGCCACACACCTGAAGATGTATTGCAAGATGTTATCTCTTTATAACAAGAGTGATGTGCTCCTTTTCCTTGGTTCAAATTTTATCCCTAAGTACAGTTTTGCCAAGCAATGTTTTAAGACGTTTTTATAATAAGTCACTGTAATAAAGGTGACACTTTTTTCTATTGTGGAATGAGCATGGTCAAACAACATTGTTTGGCACCACTTTGGTCGAACAACCAGTTTGGCCACATATATATCCTGATCAAACAACCCGTTTGGACCCAACTAAGTATTGTGGTTGAGCAACAAATTCGATCACATATATATCTTGGCCAAACAACCCGTTTTGGATCTAGCAAAAGTACTTTAGTTGAACAACCAGTTCGCTCACATATATCCTGACCAAACAACGTGTTTGAACCCAACAAAGTACTATGGTCAAACAACCAGTTCGGTCATATATATATATATATATATATATTTGGATCCAACAATGTACTTTGATTGAGCAATCAGTTGAGTCACATATATTCTGGTCAAACAACTCGTTTGGATCCAGCAAAGTACTTTGGTCGAGTATCTAGTTCGGTCACACATATTCTACACAAAGAACCTGTTTGGACCCAACAAAGTACTTTGGTCGAGCAACCAGTTCGACCACATATATATTTTGGTCAAACAATCCATTTGGACCCAACAATGTACTTTAGCCGAGTAACCCGTTCAGTCACATATATATTCTAGCCAAACAATCCATTTAGACCCAGCTAAGTTCTTTGGTCGAGTAGCCAGTTCGGCCTTGTTACACTGAGTTGACAAAACTTGGTGTTACTAACTTATTCCACTAAGTTGACCAAACTTGAATTTATTAATTTGTTTCACTGAGTTGACCAAACTCGAAGTTATTAATTTGTTTCACTGAATTATCCAAACTCATATCATTAATTTGTTTCACGGTATAATTAAGTTAACCAAGTTTGTCATTGTTAAGTAATCCTATTAAGTTAATCAAACTTGGTGTTATTAACAAATTAGTTGTGTTTAAGCTAAACAATTTCTCAAAAATAAATGAACACAAAGACATATAATAAAAGTCAGTTTCATTAGTGATAAACTCGGTTTCTGTTGGTAATGGTGCACACATCTTGGTGGTGGTGCAGTGGTTAGACAAAACTGGAGTCATGCTTTGAAATCTTAAACTTCATCATTACTTCAAAAATCCCTCATTAATGCTTTTAGGGATTTAAATCTTATCCTGAAAATAATAACTATAGCTCCATCACACCAACTCATAAAGCATCATAAATAATTTAACCTATAACAAGTAATCAAACCACAATTTCAGATACAAAGCAGACCTAAATAGGATGCTTAAAAAAGCTTCCAAATTATCAAGTTCAACTTTAAGTTCATTTGTCTTCTACATCAGATTTTGAGTTCAGGAACTTGTGTACTATCCAATATTCGAAAAAAAATATGAAGAAAGTAATACTCAATAAAAAAAATGGGTAATATAATATGATAACGTTTAAATTTAATTAGATTTTAGGTAAAATAACATTTTTCCTCTAATTTCATCCGCACAAGATTTTAAAGAAAATTGAATGCTACGATGTACAGGTGATTTTTTTTATTGTTTTTTAAATTTAAAAATTGCTATGAAATTTTTTGTCAATTTACTGTATCAATGTTTTCACAACTATGTTGAGAGAGGGTATGATTTTTCAATGTGCAGGTGAGAAGAATATAGATTATTCTTAAATGGTCGCCTTCACCCATTACATTTCTACTTTCCTAAAGCTGAGAGATTATTTAAGGAAGGAATCAAATGAATGAGTGAATTATTGATAGTTGGGGATAAAAAAAATAACTGTCCAAATTTAAATAAATGCATCTTTTGTTGTCCATGCTTTTATATTTTATGAAGACTTAAACTCTTCTCATTCCTTCAACTTTTATTTCTCATTTTCCTTTTAAAGTGAATCAAGAGGGTCAAATAACCACATTACTTCTTTCAGTTACTTCCAAATCCAAACTATAAATTTAAATTTATTTGATATATTATTAATATTAAGATTAAATTAGGTTTCAGGATTTCACTGGTAAAGAAAATTAGTCAACAAGTGCAAATGGAACCATATACTATGCTACAACTTGTTTGACCATAATTCATTTATAATGTACTTGAGCAACTGACATTGATTGTGTGAATGTCAATAATCAAATCAATGTCTATAGCATAACAGTGTCAAGTTTTGGCTTACTAGAAGCCATGTATATATATAAGTTGTTGTAAGAAACAAAAGAATTGTTTATTAGTTTGTAATTTTGTACATTCTCTAATTGAGGCACGTTCTCTGAAAGTATGATCAAACTTTAAGAAGCAAAGTTCTTACTATTGAATAAGCTTCTTTATTTATAAATAATTTTAAAAAGAAAGTAAAAATAAAATAACTTTTACAAGTTAAAATTGAGTTATATACATGAAATACAGAAGTTCTCTCACCTTAATAAACTCGTACATAAATTCATTTTAGTTTAGGAAAATATAATTTATTTACTCTGAAAAATACTAAAAAAACTACATTTGGTGAAAAAACTTTACTCTTCGCGCATTTATGTGCATTTCAGAAAAATGAAATAGAGTGTACTGGTAATAAGGGAGTGTAAGTAGCAACTTATTTAAAGTGAAGTTGGTCAAATGCCTCGATGCGAGGATGCGAGGAACAACAGATCAGGTGACGAGATAAATTCGGGTACACCACGTGACATGGCTCCACCGAAACTATTAAATTCATTTTTCAAATATAAATTTTGTTATTTTTGTTCTATACTACATTTATAAGAGACAAATCCTTTTTAGTTTGAAACATTGCATAATATCCTCTAATAATTTTCTTAATATTGTCTTTTTTAGGTCAAAATGTTCAAAGAAACATGTATCATTTGATCCAAACATAGTTTTCTGCTACACTTGTTTCAAGAACATCATATAAAATGTCAAGAAGTTGTGTACACCACATTTTAAATTTAAGTAAAGCTTGACATATGTGATGCTAATTAAGCATATATTATTAAATAATTATTAAATCATATATTTTAAGTAAAAGTCAATATGAAATAAAAATAAAGAGAGCATAGAAGACGTAATACTGCTAGCTTCTTTTCTAACTTATCCAAGGATTGAATTGAGTCATTATGAATGTAGTTGGCTTGAAAATTTTGAAAAGATAGAGCTTTGCCTCCTATAGTTAGAACCAAAAGAGGAAGAAAAATGAGTGGAAAAAAGTTATATATAGTTGAGAAGAACATTATGGAGATAATCTTTCATTCAATGTTAAAATTCAAAATTAGAGATTGCAGTATGATTAACTAAAAGTAAGCCATAGCTAATATTTTATTTCTTAATCAATAGACAAGAGTTTAGTTTAATTTTATGCAGTCAAACTTTATAATAAATATGTTAAATAATATAAATTTTTTTAGAAAATAATTCTTACTAAATTAATCCCATTTAAATATATAAACTATTTTTTCATTTATTATGATAAATTATTCTTTTCTAAATGTAAGTTAGATATAGAGAAAATGATGAAGGAAATAAAATTGGAATGATCTAGTATGAAATGCATCTTACTGTTTTCTTCAATTTTAATAGTTTATTATTTGAAAATATGTATTTTATAAAAAAGTACAGGTGTAATGAAGTTAAAAAAATGCACATAAAATGTACACGTACACAATACTCATTAAAGTGCACGTCTGGCCTCAAATGAAGGAGGTAGTTGGATTATTCTTCCAGCATTGAATTCATATTGCAGTGATCTTTAGAGAAACAGTTGTGGGGCATATGAGTGAATGCAGAATCACACATCCCTAGAGAAAGTGAAGGCATGATTACATGACTTAAATTTCCTTAAAATGTGTATCTGAAGGATTGTTTTGGGGCCACCACCGTTTCCCTTCTGGATAATCAAGACACATAGGGAATCTGACAACAATAGAGGATACACAATTTCTGCATGAATAATGTAGAAAGTAGTAGAAATGAGAAAGATGGGGAGAATGGTGATTAGTGATACTAATGGAATAGATTCACACAACTTTGTTAAGTGATTTAATTATGGTACATGTACCTTTGTACTATTCAGGAACACGCAAAGAAAATAGACACAGTCCATTGCATGCATAATTCTTCTTTACACGGTTTTTTTGAATGTTTGACGTGGTTTTTTTGAATGTTTGACGTATGGTGCATGGTCCATAGAGCATGGATACATCACCATAATAAAAGCTCACGCCGGCACAATGGATTCTTTTTCCGTCATTGTCAGCCATATGAAACAATTATGAAGGTAATATAACAGTGAAGTTTGACAAATTCAAGTAACGACGTCGCATACTCTCTTCCTCAAACAACAACTTATGATATGATGTTTGTTTGTTAGAATTTTGGATGAAGTCCCATCCTCGTTCCTTGCACTCTAACCATATATGACCTTATCCAATCGAATTGCAAGTGAGCGCCCACAGCTTTCACAACCCATATTTTAGCTGTTTCACAGAGTTTCAAACCGTGGTCGGTTCAAACCATGTCTTCGTGGACATGCTCTGCCTCCATTTATGTTATCAGACAGGAGACAGACTGCACTTTTTGTTCCATACACTCGTTTGGAAAAAGAATCTTTCATTAATTATAAAAGAAATTATGTACTTGACATTTTAATGATGTAAAATTTTAGACAATTTACTTTTCTATCAAATAGAAATTATATTAAGTATATGTATTGATAAAATTATTAAAAAATTATACTAAAAAAAACTTTTTTCCTAATTACCAGAATGCCTACACATTTCTCGCATCCAAGAGTGGCTAGAGATATACTTATAGAAAACTAAACTAATATCCAGTCTTACATCTGTAGCATGATTCCAGTTCCTCTATATCTCTTCCTCGTTACAGGGTTTAACAAATCAAGATCTGATTAAGTGTGTTAAAAAAATGGAACCCTAATCTAATAATACAGCTCAATAAAAATAATATAATATAATTATAATAAGTTGGGTTGATTAACGGATTGAATAATACTTGCATTCCTCTTTTGTTCTAGTTTACATGTCTCTGCTTATATGTCTGGGAAGAAAATGACTTAAAAATATACTATATTGTTACAATTTTTTTATTTTATTGAAATATGAATTGGATGTATACTCAATTATATTTTCCACCTAGGCCCAATTCATTAGGTATAATTATACTCAGTAATTTTAGATGTAAGCGTGCACCTTTATTAAATCAATTCCAGTGTGTTGAATACAAGTGTATGATATGATCTGATGTTAACAGATAAATATTAAATAACAACATTTACTTTTGCTTCAGTATTCAATAAATAGCACATGAAAAGAAAGTTAAAGGGTGAATTCATGCTCTTGTTTTCTATCCCGAAAACATCAAATGTTATATATTCTAATTACAAAGACACACCAACTTGTATACATAATAACAGAAGTCACAGGATCCATTCTAAAGAGATAGTTATATCCTATATATATATATATATATATATATATATATATATATATATATATGAATAAGATTTAACAAAGGTTACCCTAAAGAAAACTCAAACCAATGTAAACATTCAGTAAAGAAGACAAAACTTAGAAAAACTTCTATGCCACACGGTAAACATCAAACAATTACTAAGGTTCAACTATTGTCCTATGTTCCTAATGAAACTTTGAAATACTCCACATTCCTTTTGTTATTATATATTTTTTTTCATTAAAAAAATATATTAAATAGAAAGTATAAAGAAATACCTCAATTTATTTACGTCTACACAGTTTCAAAGACAATCAAAATATTAAAAAAAATCTTGTTCACAACTCCCTACTATTTTATTAAATTACAAAATAAATCAGTATCATCCAAAACTTTATGAACTATTCTATCCTCAAATCAAAATAGACAAATCATTATCATTTTATTTGAATATTGTCTAATGAATGACTAATCTAATAAAACTAGGTAAGGTATTCTCAGTACTAGAGTTTAATGAATTTAGATTTTGAAATCCCCAACACAATTAACCAATTTTCGTTATTTGTTAACTTAATTTTTTCCTTTCAACTTGAGTTTATAATGTAGAGATTGTCCCAATATATCATATTTAATTTGTAAAACAATTGTTCTAAAACTTCATGTATCTTGAACACTATTTGTTGATTGTTTGTTGTCTTCTCTGTTTGACCTCTTAATGTTTTTTTCCATCAAAGATCAGTGACAATGTAACTAATGTCACCTACAAACCGTGAACAAACTTTGTAGGTGAGACACTAAGAGGTACATCCATGTTGTTAAAGTATTACTATACATGCAACTGTAATGTCAAGTGAAAAACAAGGAGTGCCTATAACCTACACTACAATTCTCATATGTTATTATAAGCCTTTCATATTAATGCAGTATTTTTAGACACTCCAGTAGCAGTTGATATCAATCAGAGTAGGAAAACATTACTCCAGATTTTTGCATTTCAACCATAACCATGTATTCAGTTGTCCAAGCATCATACTTTCTCAGTATCTACCTTCCCTTGATTGAAAATAACTCTATTTCTATGATTTCAAATTCGGGAGATAATTGCAATCCACATGCCCTTTTATGTTACGTTTCTTAGTTAAACTCAGAATGTAAAAATGTTAAAAGTTAATCATGGGTTGACTGTGATTTCCTGAGCTTACATTCATTCAACTATCACATTTATTCCATATTTTTTAGCTATTTTCTAATCAAAGAAGAGGTGGCTGGTAATCTCATCCTTTTCCTTACACAATTCATTCATTTTATTTACCAACCCTACCTCTTTTTTAACCAGATTCACCTTTGTGAAATTCTATCTAAAAGTACTCTTAGAACCAAGAAATATAACTCTATAAATAAAATTTAAGTTATAAAATTCTTTGAAAACACTGTTATTATCTCTCTTTACTGAATTTTGTAGCACAAAAATATACTAACCTAATAAAAAATTAACCTTGGACTTCTTCTATCCTCATTCTTCTATCTTGATTTCTATCTTGATTATCTCTGTTAGAAATTTTTTAATCAATAATTATTGTAGTTTACAACAATTAATGTTGAGTCTCCGTCTCAACTTCCTACACATATCTACCTCTGCTGCATGAATTTTTCAATTTCATGTTCCATTCATTTACTCACCTAAATCTCTTATAACACTATTATTTAAATTAGAAAGAACATAAAGTCTTAAAAAAGATTGATTTTCTGTCTAGATATCCTTTGAGAAATTAATTTTATCGTCCAACCCAAATTTCCATTAAATAATCTATCAAACAAATTTTTCTTATTATTAATCACAGCTATCTCTACATTTCTTTTATAATTTTTCCTCCTGCACTACTTGGATATTATGATCTCTTTTTACTATCTTTCTCACCCCATACACATTTTATTAGTAATTATATTTTGCAAACTAATTTAAAGAATTCTACTCTACATAATAACAAATATCCCCTTCAATTTCTTACATATATGTTTTATACAGGAGTTTTTGAAAACCAAGTTGTAGGCTAATAATGTTTTTAAAATGCATATAATTAGTAATTAATTAATTAATAGTTTTTTAATATTTTAAATTTCTTGACTGACTTTTACAAGTGGTTTTAAGGACATTATATCAAATTTATAGTTAATATTAAAATTATTAGATTAATTAAAATTAAAAACTTGAAAAATAATAAAATTTAATGTTTTTCGATAAACATTAACCGATACAATGATGTCATTTGCTGTATTATGTAGGGGATCGAAATGTTTCTGGAATTATGGTCTAGTATTTTATGTTGGGATTGAAATGTTTCTGGAATTATGGTCTTGAGAGACTTTCTTTCAATTGAAGAAAAACAGGCCTTTTTGAACTGCATTCATTTCATCAGGTCGGCAATGAATTAAAAAACCAAGAATATATATATATATATATATATATATATATATACTTGATTTAATCTGTTCTCAGTTCTGATCTTTCAAATTCTACATGTAGGTTTTGTTGTTGAGTATCAAATTAACTAATGAAAAAGGGGTATGTAATAATACAGGATATTCAAGTAAATTTTAATAAATTATGGTCTTAGTGTCTCTTTGGCTGGGTGACCTCTTATTAAATTCATTTTTATTCTTCTGGTAATTTTTATTACCTTTAACTCATCAATTATGCAGGTAATTATTTTTAGTTTTTTTTTATTAAATGATATAATTCTTTATGGATGTAACAAAACATATATGAGAGTATTTTAGGAATCTTCTAACATTGTACAGAAATGTGCAGAAGTGTCTGTGCATTTAAGGGTTTTTTCTTACAAAATTTCCCACAATATAAACGAAATTATATACATACATCACTAAATTGAGATAAGAGTTACCAAACATAAGAGAATAATGAACAATTTTCAAATGTAAGAAAAAAATAACAAATCAACATAATTGTTGAAAGCATGGTTAAATCATATCTCATGCATTATTATTCTTTAATTTATATTCATCAAAATTTTAAGTATTTCTATTAATGTATTTTTAATTTATCTTACAAAATTATTATATATTTCATTAAATGTAATTTATTTAATTAGAACATATAACTAAATTAAGCTTTGTTAAAGAGATTGAGTTGAAGATTAAATTAAATATAAAAAAATTGTATTACGATGAAAAATAAAGTATATTATGAAGAGTTATTTAACTTAAAGTAAGTTCATATAAAATTGAGAGTGGAACCCGATATATGATAAATTAAGATTAAAAGTGAATATATAATGCAATGAGAAAGGAAGAGAGAATTATATGATTTGTAGTCAATGGAAAGTTCTTCTAAATTAGATGGTCCACATTTGCACATGGATTCAAAGGGAGTGTAACTTATCGAAAAGATCCAAATCCGATATATATATATATATATATTAATCATTAATGGAGATATTCAATATAATTATCTATAATCTTAGATAAAAATAAGAGAACATTTTATTGTAGTACTGAGAAAAATACAAACTTAAAAGAAATGGATAATATTATTTAAGATTTTGAGGATAACAGAACAACTAATTAAGGCTTATAAAATACATATTTTACTAATTTTTTATTATGAACAAAAACACAACAAACTATGGATGCTCTAGTTAGAATTCTTAGGAATCAGATCGAGATACTTTCGTTATATCATTCTGATATTATCTTTTAAAATCATTAAAATTGATCCTACACCATATTAAGTGATATCCAAATGTACTATGAGAGGTCCTCAAGCCTAAGCCTTAGGGAGATTATACAATCTTGCATCACATAATGCAATCAGTTGATGAATTAAGAAGACAAACCAACCTCGTACAACAACAAGTAAAGAATGCTTATATGGTCCAATATGACTTATTAGTTGGGTTATGCACAAGGTGGTATGTGGATCCCAATCCGACTTTTTTATCAGGATGTTCATGAAGTGACTTATAGATTCAAATATGACTAGGTTATGCACGAGGTGACTTGTAAGTCCCAATATAACTTATTTGTCAGGGTTATGCACAAGGTTGCTTGTAGGAGCCATATGGTTTCCTTGTCCAGTTATGCACAAGGTGACTTGTAGGTTTCAATATGATTTATTTGTCAAGATATGCACAAGGTGTCTTATAGGTCCCAATACAACTTCTTTGTTGAGTTATGTGCAAGGTGGCTCAGAGGTTCAAACATAGTCCATGTACTAAGTGGCCTATTGACCCCAACATAGATTATCAGTCTTGGTTTATTAACTCATGTGCTAAGTGGATTATTGATCATATTTGATTAGACTATACGTTACTGGCCTAACAGTCCTGATTTACTCGAGTGTCCTATCACCCTAATTTATTTAACCTATGAGCTAATGAGTTTGATACGTTATTAGTTCAAAATGTTTTGGTTAATTATATTAATCTATGTTTTAGTGTCATGTCACTTTAAAATGATTTTTATCTCAATGTTTTTCCTTTAAAATATACTAGTCAGTTCTAGCCCAATATTATTTCAACTTAACAAAACTTTAAGGTTTAACTTATCTAAAATCCGAGTATGATTAGATTCTTCGCCTTAAAAGACTTGAGAATATATTATTAGTTAGCCTAATTTTCTATTATAAGAGAATGTAACTTATCCAACGAGTTAATTATTATAGGAGTCAACTCATAATTAACCTATAGATTCAATCAAATTAGCGAAAATCTTTAACAAAAATAAAGTGATATATGTTTTTAGTACTTGAAATCGATTGAAAAAAAAAATACAAACTTTACAAATTACATAATATTAATCAAGATTCAAAGGATAAAGAATAACTTACTACTACTTGTACTACTTATGAAATACACATCTCTTCTATCAACAAATATGCCAAAAATTCTGAATGTTTTAGTTAAAAACCCTAAAAATCAAAGCCCTGTGCATCAGACTTGAGTATTTTGGCTAGTATAATGCTTTGATGAATAAAGATTGTTTTCTGAGTTATTTTCGATTTGATATTGTTTCAATGGATAAGTCACTTGGATAACAGTTGATATCATTTGGTTGACCCAACCAACATTATTATATAATGTTGAATCAGTTATTAAATAAATTTGTCTTACTAAGTTTTATACAAAAGCTTAACCAGAAGGGTTTTAGATGTTCAATGAGTTGTGAACTAAAAAACTTAAACCACAAGGATGTTTGAAAAAGTGCCTCTTTAGGTGGGGAGAACATGCTGCTTGCGTCACAAAATTGTTTTATATCATAGATGATGCAGATGTTATTTTTTAATGATCAACCAAAAGTAATTATATGATGGGAGAAAGATTTTGTTATGCTTAAATGATTGAAATTAATTTTTTGAATTCAAATTATAAAATTTAAAAAATTCACATAACTATGCTTTAAAAGCCAATTTATTTTATTTTTTGTATTAAATATATTCTTATGAATTTTTAAAATATTATTCCTAAACATTAATTGTGACAATGATATTTATTTTAGAATTAAACTTTTTAATACCAATTTCCTATAAATAATAAAAGAACATAAATTAAGGATAACAAAAAGAGTTAGCTCAACTTATTTTGCTTTTTCTCTGATACATTGTTGGTCCGTGAAAAGTGAAAGATACTATGTTGATATTACTCTTTCATATATATAGAGGGTATAAGATTTGTGTATAGGACTACTTAACATAGCGCGTATTCTAATTAAGTTTATGTTGGCTGAAAGCAACATGATTAAGTTTCAACATTTGAGACTTTTATAATTTTTGTAGATATTTTATGCGATTTTTGACACCCATGACACATCCAAGTTGCACATAGTCGCTGTGATCCATACTACTATGTGACTTAATTGGCTAGCCACTCTCTTTTAATTTCAGCTATATTCGCCATCTTTAATTAATTTTTGTTGGAAATAGATAATTTCTGAAAAGCTTTACCACATAATCCCACTTGAAGGTGTGGTGCCGACAAAGGAATTTATTGTTACAGCACACAAGTATATAGTAGTACAAGTATATGGTAGTACTAGTTTGATTTTTTTTTCTTTTAAATTTCAAGTGTGCCTGGTGATTAAGTCAACCAGAGTTAAACTTTTTTGTAATATTTACTAAATGAGTGAAGACGCATAAAAAGTTTCCCAAACACTATAATGGACTTGGGGAATTGGTCAACTGAAAAACAAAAAAAATGGTTGTTGGCAAACTATGTGAAACTAGTTCTAGACTAACAAAATAGGATGTCAATATTGTAATAATAAGACGAAAACATGGGCAATAAGGTATCCGTACTCTTATAAATACCGAGGCTCACACTTCTGAGAATACACACTTCTGAGAATACACAATAGACACCTAGTGCGAACGTGTTGAGTTGAGTTAAGTCCCTCCATGGCTAAATTGTTTAGAGAGGTTTTGTTCATGTATCTTCTCTTTTTTTGGTACCGTTTTCTCTTTAGGCAATACAAGAGTCTTATTCGCTTCTGTAAAACCATTAGCAGTTCTTCCTCATGTCCAACACAGTTTAGATACCCCAATTTCTCCCCTCTCTTCCACCGATCAGACTTCAAAGATCGCACTTTGGTGTTTGATGTGGAAAATGCTTTGTTGAAATCCTCCTCTTTGTTTCCATATTTCATGCTTGTGGCCTTTGAGGCAGGAGGGCTCCTTAGGGCCTTAGTGTTGGTTCTTGTATACCCTTTTGTCTGTGTTGTAGGAAGCGAGATGGGGATGAAAATAATGGTCATGGTTTGCTTCTTCGGAATCAAAGCATCAACCTTCAGAGTTGGACGGTCGGTGCTGCCGAAATTCTTGTTGGAGGACGTTGGTGCTGAAATGTTCGAGTTTCTCAAAAGAGGAGGGAAGCAAGTGGCTGTGAGCAGTCTCCCTCGGGTGATGGTGGAAAGCTTCTTGAGAGAATATTTGAAGATTGACTTGATTGTAGGCAGAGAGCTGAAAATATTCTGTGGATACTATGTGGGTTTGATGGACAACATCAAAACTAGGAATGCTATAGACCTAGTTAAAGAAGGAAAAGGATGTTCTGATATGATCGGAATTACAAACCTCAACAACAGTCTGGACCATGTACTTTTCTCTCACTGCAAGGTTTGACCCTTTTCCCCTACTTTTTGAGTTACATGCATTTCTTTTTTGTAAAAAAATATCATTTTCACAATCCCAATATTTTTTAATAACTACACAAATGGTTTTTTTATAATAAAATTTTCTCAATCTTTATAAAAAAAAATATGTACAAAATAGTACACTATTCTAAATTTCTATCATAATAAAGTTATAAGTATACAGAGATGTGGAGGATCAAACCCAGTATCTCCTGCATGCATAGGGGAGACATGAATTATGTACATTTTTTTTCAATTATAAACTTATTTAGAATTAATTTGAAGAAAAGAGTGCATAACAATTGAACTTCATGGTCTATTGACTCCACACAATGGAAGGTTAATAACATATTCTTTAATATACTTTTTCAACCTTGATAATTATTTTCTGGTTAAAAAAACTTTAAGAAAAAGCTGTTATTCAAAACTATGAAAAGATATTCAAAATAATAATAATAACAGGTGTTTTAATTAGTATTCAAAAGAGCTATTTTTACCATTTATAGTTCATATTCATAATTATAATTCAAAAGAGCTTTATCAATAATTTCATAATTTGTAATATATTTTAGAGTGTGTTTAAAAAGTAGTTTTGTAACACTCTTTGATTTTTTTTGTAATGTAAGTATTTCTCTTGACCTGTTTGTATTTTTTAAGGAAACTCCTTTGAGTTGGTACAAAAAATATGCATGTGTAATTCCATGCAACAGTGGTTATATTTTTGGTGAAAAAGTGAGAGGTATCACATTTTCAAACTCACATGTTGTTTGTCCCTGTGATCAATAAATAGGAAGTGCTGGTGGTGTCAGAAGCAGACAAGAGAAGCTGGCAAAAGCTAGCAAGGGAGAGTTACCCCAGACCCCTTATTTTTCATGATGGAAGATTAGCACTGAAACCCACTCCATTGGACGCCATTGCAATCTTCATCTGGCTCCCCTTTGGGATTGTCCTCTCTGTTATTCGCATTTTAATCGCCCTCTCTCTCCCATTTAGCATGTCAACACCCCTCTTGATCGTGACTGGTCTCCGTCTCACAGCATCTGCACGCCATAAAGAAGAAAATAATGGTAATAAAAATTATCTCTATGTGTGTAACCACAGAACCTTGCTAGACCCGCTCTACATCGCTTTTGCGCTGCAAAAGAACTTAACTGCAGTCACATACAGTCTAAGCAAAATGTCTGAGGTGCTGTCCCCAATAAAAACGGTGCGGTTAATGAGAGACCGCAATGAAGACGCCAAAATGATGAAACACTTGCTGGGTCAGGGTGACCTAGTGGTGTGCCCCGAAGGGACCACTTGTAGAGAACCCTATTTATTGAGGTTCAGCCCTCTGTTTTCAGAGATGAGCGATGAAATTGTGCCCGTTGCAATTGATACCCACGTTACTATGTTCCATGGAACCACTGCTGGAGGACTCAAATGCTTGGACCCATTCTTCTTTCTCATGAACCCCTCTCCTCTCTACGCCCTTCAACTACTGCAACACGTCTTCCCTTCACACTTTTCTCACACAACCACCACCCATGTTGACCAAGACAATTCCAGATTTCAAGTGGCTAATCATGTTCAATCAAACATCGGAACCGCGTTGGGATTTAACTGCACTAAACTCACCCGCAAGGACAAGTACTTGATGCTAGCTGGTAATGAAGGCATTGTTTCCAATCCCGGGAGTGCGGCAAAAAGTAACTCCAAGTAATGGCTAGTTTACCCTAGTTCTTTGTAGAATCGCCAACAACCATCACCTGTCATGAAAATTACCACTTATTTAGATATAACTCCAAGAATTAGATTCGTCCTGTTCCTTTCTGTTGGTATTTGCTAGTGTTATCTTTCACTTTGTAATTCCTTGTGTAGTATGGGTAGTATGGGTAGTATGTGTAGTAAGTTAATATTTATTAGCTCTTCTTCTTATTTATGTAATCCTTCTTGCTTATAATCATGCAATTAATGTAGTAAGTTAATATTTATTAGTTCTTCTTCTTATTTATGTAATCCTTCTTGCTTATAATCATGTAATTAATGTATCGAGCTACTCCTAAACACTTGTGTTGTGTGCATTTTCTTGAACAAGATTTTACATGTCTTAACAGATCTAGATCCAATCATTTAATGTTTGTTCTATTTTTCTCTTTCTCTACATAACCTTTTCCTATCAGGTACCACTAGCGAAATTAAAGTCAAAATCAGAAGACATATTTTCTTAGAAAACATAGTTCTATCTATCTTATATCCAAATTTAAAATGTTAGAGGTGTAACTTTATATATATGTTAACTTATTAAAGAACTTGTAGAGATAATTGGAAGTATCTTGAAATACAAATACTACGGTTGCAGTGCATTTAACTCACCTTAATTGTCCACCATTTAACACCTGAAACTGGTCCCATCATCAATATGCTGCTAAAAAAATAATCTAAGGAGTGAACATGTCATTTTCTTGTGATGTTTCTATTTCCTTTCTATTTATTCCTTATTTATCTCACAAACAAGCCTATTATTATAACAAACAAGATATTTAACAACCATGAATTTTGTTGAGATAAGATAGCATAAGATGTTTACTGAATGACGCTTATGTGATTAGTATTACCATAAATAATTTAGTTAGTAGATGGTTAAAGTTGTGATTGGATGAATATGGAATATAGATGGGAAGGAAGAAATATCTTGGTGAAAAAAATAAATAAGTTGAATAAGACTTAAACCAAAAAATAACTGTATATTTAATAATTTAATATTTTTCTCTACATGTAATATTAATTCATTTGCTATAAAAGAGTCAACTTTATCCTACTTCTCACTTCTTTAATTGCCTATAACAAACTACTAATTTCATTTATGATGTTATTTGGTGACTTGTTAACAACAATTTTACTAGTTTTATTTATTCTTCTGGTCTAATAAATTATTTCCTCCATATTTTGTTGTAATTCATCTTTTTGTTTATTAATTTAAAGCTTGTTATTTTCAAATATTAATTACTCTTTTTATTAATATATATTTATTTTGTCACATTTTCTGATAAAAAATATTTATTTTGTCACTGCAATAGTTAAAAAATGATATTTTATTTAATAATTATAATTAATAGTGAATAATTTTATTGAAAGGTGCATCATTTAACTAATTATATTATTGATATAGATTAAGTTTGAAATTTAAATTTTATAAATGAAAAGTACGTGGACTAAAATATTTCACTAAAAATATCACAGCATTTTTTGACAAAAAAAAATCATAAATAACACTTCACTGATATTTTATATCAACCTTATGAAAATAAATTGGTATAACTTACATAGCTATTTTAAGAGTTCTTTAAATTGATAGGGTAATTCTTTTTATAATTTATATACATTAAATTCCTATTATAGATATTGAACCATGTTAATTGAAACAAACCACTTCTACCCATTTATACTGTGAGTAGTTTGAAATATGCTCTCTCTTTTATCAATACTATATGATGTCACACAAAAAAGTTACTTCTCCCTAAGTAATAAATGCTACTTTCTTAAAATGCTCAACCACACACAAGTAAATAGCATAAGATAAAGCAATGGCAAGAAATGATCAATTAAATACTATTTGACCATAGATGCTTCAGTTGGTCAGAGATAGGTTTGATATAATATTTAAGTCCAAGATAAAATATTAATTCTGGGTAGTCCTCCTATATTTTTATGTAAAGAAAATGTTTAAGGAAATTAAGAATCTCACTGTTTCTTCATCATAGTTGATCTTATTTATATTATCTCTTACATATGTACATGTTCTTTCTGTTGCAACTAGAACTGTGCAAGAACTTTGATGTGGAAACAGTTGCCACAGAGATAATGTATATAACAAAGTTGCACCGAAACTTCTGCATCCATGCATCCATGATAATAGAAGAGTTTGTGCCAGTATAAAATAATAACCCTGACCAACGGTTTTGAATGTGAGTGCACTTATAAGCTTTGTAAAAATTCATAGTCTCCCACCTACTTAACACATGTGATTCGACCTTGAAGAAAAATTCTCAATATGCAACTGTAATGCATCTATCTTTTATAAGTGGACTCACTTCCCAATAAACAAGGTTTTGTGCCAATACTGATAGGAATTTATATTAATTCCTAAATCGATGCTTGAATCATTAATGTAGGTAATATAATACAGGAAAGAACATTTTATTGTAATGAATAATTTTGTAGAAAGTTTAAATATTCCTAAAATATTTTATTTTATCTATTTTATTTTTTACTGATAAAAAAAATCCTAAAAAAATCATATGTATTTTAATGTTATTTATGAACTTATATAGAATTTGTTTTCATTGATAATATATCTAGTGCAAAACACATATATATTTTATATCAATCATGCTAAATTATCAAATATACTAAATATAATCCATCATTTTTTTCTGTTGATTATGATAATTGATGTTAAATAAGAATGAAGGCTAACTTGTATAGTTTTTCAATTTCTTTATACCATCATGAGTGAAGAAGTATTCCAATTAGAAAGATTAAAAATATAATCCAAAATTAGTCTAATAAAAAAAATAGTTGAAAATAACTTTCTTTTTTAAATTTTTGAATCTTTTTTTTTTCAAATGAGTCATTTTGATTGACAATAACAAAGTAAACGAAAACTCTTATTATATTTAAATTAACATTGTATATTTAAAGTTCTTTAATAATTAATAAGAAATAGGTGTACATGAGTGTTTATTAAAAATTCTTCTTTAATTTAATTACATTATAGTTACATATTTATATTCATTAAACTTGATAATAAATTTGTATAATAGTTTCAATTATAAAGCTATGAAATTTTATTATGAATAAGGTGAAATTATAATTTATAAATATGAAAAAAGTTATATATAAAAGATCATATTAACAATTTTATTTAAAATATTTATTAATTTTTTAAAAAAATTAACAATTTTGTAGTACTAAAAACTTGACCCAATCAAAACGTAAAATAATGATGTTGTTTGATTTAAATTTTATATTAACTAAACTTAAATCTGCTATATTTAAATTTTTATGTTTAATTAAAATATTTTTAATAAAAAATCAACTAAAGCAAATTATGAATATTTATATATATAAACATTAATATCTTTAATTCCTATATCATAGTCAAGAAGGTAGATTAGTCAAAATGGTACGACTTACCGTCTGTATCTAAGCGTGTATATTACTTAACTTTCGCATAATAAATATACGAGAAGTCAAATTGTAGACAATTAAGACTTTAGGGTGATACCACACATTCATAAAACCCACAAACTTTTCTCAAGTAATTGTGATGTGAACCAATATATATGGATTTATTAATGTATGTTTGTTCATTTTTATTATTAAACATGTTATTAAATTTTGATGAAGACTATTTTAAAATATATTTATAATGTAAATAACTCGCTAATATGTCATAACTTTATTGTAATTTGAGTCAAATCACCGATTAACAAAAGTAGAAAATAAGTCTATTGAAGAACATATTACTAAATTATTATAATTATTTTTATTAAAAATATTTTAATATAATCAAATTAATATTAAACTGAGTTGAATTATAATTAAAAATAAGTTGTTTAACAGAGTCGGTGGTGAGACCGTGGTTGTAGTCGTACAAATGGTGATTGACAACGGTTTATTGTGTGTGATAGAAAGAAAGAAAAAACATAACAAATGACTATTGATAGTAAATAGATTCACATTCTGGGGTCTTTATGTAGACTTTCGTTGAAATTTTAGTTCTTGAAGTTGGAAAACTGGTCTCTTTCCATTTTCTTTCATTGAAGCTTTTCTTAGTTGTATTTTGTCTTAAAATTTGTGTAAATATTATTTAATAAAAAAAAGTTACAGATATTTCATTTGCTACAATTTATTAGGTTTGTCATTTGTGAATTTTTATTGAGTTGGTTCATATTAGACTATAAAATTTTAATTCATGTAATCATTTTGGGTTAATCTATTTGTTATATTTATATTAAATTAAGGAAGAGTCCATTACTTTATTAAGTTATCCAATATCCAAATAATTTCTTTATCTGAACTTGTGAGAATTATCAAATCACGTCTAATTAATTATATTGTGATTTAATCAATTATAAGTATGACTTAATTAATTAAATCAACTTATATAAGTTTTAACATATATATTCAATCAATTTCCATTAGCAAATAATAGATCATATATAACACTTCGAGTTTCTAAATGATTCTTTTATTAAAAATATTGGTTATATAGTTATATAGTCGCTTAAATTGTCTTGGAGTATTTCTTTATGTTAGATTCACGGACATGAGTGGTAGATAAATCAAGTTAGTTGTAGGTTGTCCAAAGGTTCAATTACAAGCTATTAATATAAATATACTTTATGAAATCAATAATTGAACAGAGATAGATTAGTTACACATCAGTTAAGAAGATTTAGATACAATAACTTTTACCATTTTTTTATAATTGCTCTAATTTTTTGGTAAATAATTCAAGAGAGAAACTTTGCCAAAGATGGAATGTTTTGTGAATGAAGAAGAAATATTCCATGATAATTTCACTTACAGAGAATTTTTTTATAGATTAATTGAGTTCAAAAATTCGTTGGTTATTGTATTCTATACCTTTCTTTATATAATAATATTAATATGAAAAAATTGGAACTCTTGTCTAATAGGTGTGATAATAACTCATTACATGATGCTAATTAGAGAAGTAAAAGCTCGAAGAAAATTTGTGTGCACTTTCTTGTATGTAGTCTTAGAAAGGATAGGTTCAGATCTTTGTCAGAAGCTTTTGGTGCAGGTTAGATTGTCCGTAATTTTAGGTTTTTGGAACTTTTTTGAAGTCTTTACTTTATACAGTTAAGGAAAGTTAGTTTAAAAGTTTTTCTTAACAATTATTGTTATTACTTGTTCTTATTAAGTATGATCTGGTAGGGAAAATCAATTTTAAAATTTTGCTATAGTGCACTAGGTTAAAGTACTCAATTGTGGAGTGAGATGTGATTTTAATTTGAAATGTTCTCTAACAGTGATAATGAAATTTTGTATAATTTGATAAAATGACTAATTTTATGTTGATTGAACTTGTAGGAACAGTAGACGTTTGAATGCTTAGTAAATAACTACTACCTTGATGTTAGATGTATCCTTGTATGTTTTGATGTTATAAATTGAATGAGCTTTTATGAGTGATATGAAATGGTGATCGAGACATAGTATCGTCGGGAAAGGAGATACCCGTTTTGAGATTGTTAGGATGTGTATTGTTTGAGAATTTGTCGAGAAGAAAGTATCCAGACTCTACTAGTATATTGGAATCATATAGATGAAGATTACTAAGTGGTGAGAGCATATGGAGGTTCAAACTGAGTGACTGTAGTTTAAAATATAATTAGTCAGAAAAGTCTTAAAGGAACTAACCTTGTCATACAAGATTGATGGTTCATTTAGTTGGAGGTTGTGTGGATTCACAATTTGGAGTTGTATGACAGGTACTAACCTCTAAGTCTAACTCAATGCACGAGTCTTCCGAAAGTAGAGAGTCAATTGTCTTTGTCCGTGAGTCTGATAGAAAAACATTCATGATGCTTTGCTTCCTTGATCTCCACTTGAGTTTGTAGAAGACTATAGAAACTTTGCACTGAACAAATAATGGAAGAAGGCTCTTCAAACATGTGAAAGCGTTGAAGAAGAAAGATGAACAGTTGAAAATGAAGATGAATGGTTGAAGATGAAGATGAAGCATTTGAGATAAGGTGGAAGATGAAGTGAACTAGGTGATGAATGATTTCTTGGTAGAGGTTGGGCCAACTACCAAGAGGTTCTTCAAGGTTTTTTTAGAGAAAAAAACTCAAAGAAGAGCTTGAACAATGAGTTGAAAATTTAACAACATTTCATTACTTCAGCCAAGCTTATTTTTACATGTAGTGAGCACTTTTATTTATATGTCAAAGTGTCTCAAAAACTCTCAAATGAGAGCATGACAAGTAGCAAGCTGTGAATGGATAGGATTCTCTCAATTGGGAGAGTGTCATGTGGCAAGGAAGCATGAAAGACATGTGGTGCCACCTAACCCTAGCTTGCTTGGCAAGCTTCCCTCTCCTAGTGTTAGGATTTTGTCTTTTACAGCCCTTGGCCCAAAATATAAAGCCCCAAATTAAAAACCTTATACTACCTTGGTCCTAAATTAAAACCTTACACTACCTTGGCCTAAAATACAAGGCCCGAATTATTCTAAACTATTCTAAATAATTTACACAATTTAGAGGACTTTTTATTGATACACCATATTCTCCAGAGTGATCTCTTTAGGACTGGATTCAGACCTGGACAGATGGTTGGAAGCCCAAACAAATGGTTAGAGGCCCAAACAAACTCAAATGGGCTCAATCATTTAGAAAACTCTTGATCTATCCTTTAGCTCTTTGTACTCTTTATTCTTTGACTAAGGTGGCTGGTTGTATTCCATTAGAGTCAATATATGATATGAGTTATTGTAGAGATCTGATAATGACAATGTGATGGATAAGATAAATCATGAAAGTTTAATGTTTGTAGTTTGGTTGAGATAGGAATTTAATTTATGAATATCATTTCTTTAAACTCTCTAGCTTACCCTTATTTTTGTGTGGTGTTTGTTTTGTTTTGAAATCTACAATGGTCGTGCATTATACGTGAGGAGAGGATTTGGCAGGTGGTGTGACTTCGTGAGCGCTGATGAAGAAGTTTAATTTAATTTAATTTAATTTTGTGATTGTATGAAGTTAATTTTATTAAATCTCATATAGAGAAATATATTTTGAATGGAGATTTGTATTTAGACTTATTATAGAATTTCTATACAATAAAGTTCCTTTTATGTGAAAAATATGGAACGTTACACTTACTGATTATTACATATGAAAAAAAATTCGTAGGTAAATTTAATATTATCTAAAGACTTGTTACTTATGAAAAAACTTGTAAGTAATTACCTACAAATTTTATTTACGAAAAGTTCATAAGTCATTACTAAAGATAAAAATTCGTAAGTAAATTTAACATTACCTATGGATGTTATCTAAAAATATGTTATCTAGATAATTACTATAAATTTGTCTACAAATGTGTTATCTGTTATCTATGAAAAGATATGTAGGTAATTACTATGGATTTTGTCTACGCAAAAACTCTGTAAACTATTTACGAAAAAAATTATAAGTAATTACCTAGATATCTATATCCATAAATATTTTTTTCATATATAATATTAATAATTATTTGTATTAATCATATTGTCATTAATATTGTTAACACTATTATTATTATTAAAATTATTATTGTTATTATTAATATTATTATTGTTAATATTTATTAATATTATTAATACTAATATTATTATTATTAATACTATTCTCAAAATCATTATTCATATTGTTATTATTATTATTATTATTATTATTATTATTTGTTAATTTATTATCAATATTTTTATTATTAGTAATATTTTTAATATTATTAATAACTTTAATACTATTATTAATATTATTGTTAATTTTTTTAATATTATGAATATTCTTCACATGTATTTTAATGTTATGTATGAACTTATATAAATATATAATCAATTATGTTAAATTATCAAATATAATAAATATAATCTATCATTTTTCTGTTGATTATGAAAATTGATGTTAAATAAGAATGAATTTGTATATTTTTTTTCAATTTCTTTATACCATCATGAGTGAAGAATTAGTCCAATTAAAAAAGTTAAAAATATAATCAAAATTAATCTATAAAAAAACAGTTAAAAATAACTTTCTTTTGAATCCTTTTTTCTTCAAATGATTCATTTTGTTTAGATTTACAATAACCAAAATAAACAAAAACTCTTATTATATTTAAATTAACATTGTATATTTAAAATTTATTAATACTTAATAAGCAATAGGTGTACATGAAAGTTTATTAAAGATTATTCTTTAGTTTAATTGTATTATAGTTACATATTTATATTTATTAAACTTGATAATAAATTCGTGTAATAGTTTTCAATTATAAAGTTATGAAATTTTATTATGAATAAGGTGAAATTAAAATTATAAATATGAAAAAAAGTTATATATAAAAATTCATAATATAACTTTGTTGACAATTTTATTGTAAAATATTTATTAATTTTTAAAAGAATATTTAACCATTTTGTAGTACTAAAAAAATGTCCCAATAAAACGTAAAATAATGATGTTGTTTGATTTAAATTTTATATTAACTAAACTTAAATTTTTCTATATTTAAATTTTATGTTTAATTGAAATATTTTTAATAAAAAAAATCAACTAAATCAAATCATGAATACCTTTAATTCTAACATCGTAACTAAGAAGTATGATTAGTCAAAAGGGTACAACTTAAAATCTATTTCTACGCGTATATTACTTAACTTTCGCGTAATAAATATGATAAGTCAAATTGAGGACAATGAAGAGCCTGATACCAAACTTCCATAAGACCCGCAAACTTTTTTTTGTTGTTATCGTCCAGCACCAGTATATATGGATTGTTTATTTATTTTTATTGTTAAATATTTTATTAAATTATAATTAAATATTATTTTAAGATATATTATAATGTAAATAACTTGCCAATATATCATAATTTTATTATAATTTTCAGTGAAATCTACTAATTAAGAAAAATACAAAATAAGTTAATGTCCTGAAGATCAAGAAGAATTTATTTATTAGAAGTCGTCTAAGATCATTTCTGACAAGACAGAACACTAAATCTATTTATCAAGCATTAATTAAGATTATTAAAATTATTATTGTTATTATTAATATTATTATTGTTAATATTATTAATACCATTAATATTATTATTAATACTATTAATACTAAGTGTGGTTTATAGGATGAATATTATTAATATTTGAAATAAATGAAAATTCCTTCATTGTTATATGAATTTTATAAGCTATATTTACAAGTGAAATATATATATATATATATATATTTATCTATATATATATATTTTTTTTTATATTATTATGTGTTGAAAATTATTATAACTATATTATAAAATAATTATTTTTATTTTTTTTTGAATTT
>Ga0099825_1002050_pt1 | contig 26496 bp, 15 predicted proteins | sample SiratroredBW_FD_76838 | JGI IMG/M metagenome (GOLD analysis project Ga0099825, IMG submission 76838) | Root nodule microbial communities of legume samples collected from California, USA - Siratro red BW | ecosystem: Host-associated > Plants > Roots > Nodule | place: USA: California | collected... | reverse complement strand
TTTTTTTTTTTTTTCTTTTTTTTTTTTTATTAATTATTCAATTTTTTTTTTTTTTTTTTTTATGTGGACCATAGTCAGGATGCATGTAAATTCATTGGCTCTTTTTGAAGGTTTTATGGTGTGGAATGGATTTTCATGAAGAACTCTATCTACTATCTTAATTACGATAGTATGAAAATATTAAATGAAACCATTCTTCATTCAGTGTGTTTTATGGAAATATGACTCTACAAATGAAGTAATGTAGTACATTTATACTTTAATTAATAGTAATAATGGAAAATTATATTAACTTCTATTCATGATAAATGATATTCATATTTCCTTTAATTTTAAAATATACTGTAGTGTCATGATTTAGGCAAGTCCAAAAGCCCAATATTACTTTTTGGGAATATTTCTTTCAGATCTTTCATGTTTTCTTCCTGCCGACCTTACTTTTGAAAATATCAAAAATATCCTTCTAAGATTTTTAATTTTAACATATGAAATCTAAATGCTTTCCAAATTATAAAATTTAAAAAATAAATATTATTTTTATTTTAAATTATATAATTTAAAATGTAAAAATTGTATTATTTTTCAGATTGTATAATATGAAATATATATTTTTATTCTTCACTCGAAATATAAAAAAAATATATTCTACATTATACCATCTAGAGTATAACCATTGTATTGTATTTTGAATTGTATTGTATTTTGAATTACAGAATTCAAGATATAATTTTTGTATTTTTCATTATATAATTTAAAATTCACATTTTTATTTCATGTTATATAATCCACAATTCAACTTTTATGTTTTAAATTTTGAAATACAAAAATTGTATTTTTTATATTTTATATTATGAAATTTTATTTAGATAATATATTGTAAAATACAAATTTAGAATGATGTTTATTTTCAGAAATATGAATGTGTACAAATAAATGATTACTGAATGTAGGTGAAGTTTTGAGTTGTTGTGTGAGTGGTAGCCAATCCAAGAAAGACTCATACATGATAGTTTTTTATCACGATGATTTTTTCAAAAGATATTATCTAACAGTTTGTTCTTTTTTATGTTATTAGAAATTTAGATGACATTTTTTTTCTTGAGAGTTTAAAGAGACACATACGAGATTTAATATTGATGATCAATGAATAAATCATATGAAAAAATTATGATAATTATCTTTAACTGAAAATATTAAGATAATAAATTAAAGCATTAAGACAATAAATTTATAAGTATTATGCTTTACACGTTAATATTATTTTTTATTTTTATTTAACGTGATATTTAGATTTATTTCAATTTTTATTAATATTATTCTCAAATGTTCATTCCACGTTAGGATTCCCCTCCTAATATGACATTTATTTGTGTAGTTTATTTTAATACGATACACTTACCAAAAATATTTTCAATACAATAAATTTATAAATATATGATTATTCACTCAAATTCTAAATTGATTATCAAAACAATCCATCAATTGTTACGTTTATCAAAGTGTGAGTCTAAGTCCCAATGGTAAAAATGAAAAAATTGATAAACATATAAGAGAGATTTATTGGTTGGGTTGTTTATCTTATTGTAAGGTCCAAACCCATTATGTTTTTGTGTATCTGTGACACATGACAGATCCAATATAATGCATCATTATAATTAGAGTAAAAGGCTAACCCTAAGTGTGTGCCACTATGTGTGTACTTGGGTGTGCACATCAATCAATTCAAACAAAACCAATATGCAGTCGAAAACAGAATAATAAATCAACACAAATAATTAACGTGGAAAAATCCTATCAACGGAGATTAAAAATAATCACAAGACAGTAAATACTCCACTAATACCAAAACAAAGGTACAATGAGTCTCACAAAATTAATTACAGTGCATATCAATACAAATCTTACTAATCCTCAAAACGGTCATCAACAATGGCCCAAAAATATCAACAAATTGAAATTAATAAGGAAGAGTTCAAGAATCTCGTCACCAGAAAAATAGACAACGTTCACGAAATTTATGGAAACAAACTACATGAAATTTATGGAAATAAACTACAACTCCGATCTCAAATTTGACCGTCCAAAACAACGAACTTTGAATAAAACTCTATTAAAAGATTCAGAACAATTAGAGAAGATTTCACCATTGGATTTCCGAAACAACCAATACTAATAGTAACAAGAACATTAGACAATAACTCTTCACAAAAATCCTGACACTTCTCAATTCTCGTTCTTGTGAGATCTTTTTAATTTTGTTTCCTCAAATTACCCAACATCAACTCTATTGGAGGTGATGTTATAATTTTTTTTTTATTGAAATTTGTTTATAGTTTACTAATGTTAAATCTCTCTAGGATATCTTCTTCAATAAACCTTTTATAATGTTTTTAGATCAAGTCAAGTCAATCTTAATTGAAGATATCATGAAAAAAAAATTATTTCAAAATGTGTTATACCACTCATTATAGTTGTAACATTATTATTATCAATTTAAGAATATAATTATTTTTTCATATGATAATAAAAAATAGTCGATAAAATTAAGAAAAATATAGTAAGAATAAACTAAAAACAAAGTTAAACTTTTTTTTTTTGTAAATTTTACTTTCAAACGAAAAAGTATTATACGATTGAAGTGGCTAAGGTACGAGCTCAGAGGGTGAAATTATACCAATTTTGAAAAAGGGGAAGGGAATGTTAGGTAGAACGTAGTTTGGTGATAATGATTGTTACCAAATTACCTTACCTTCCCAACTCCTCTGCAGATACTACTATCATGGAGCAGGTCCTCTCCCATGAGGAAAAAACAACAAAACACAACCTTAAATTATCATTTTGGGAAAACCTCATAAAATAATGTAAAGATAATTAAAATTTGCTTATATTTTGTATCATTTTCATATTACAGTTTTGTGATAAAAAATATAAATTGAAAATATATAAGATAGAAAATATCTCCTTTAGAATTTATAAAGTAAAAAAATTAATTTAATTATCAACATATTACTTGTCCATGGATTTCTTCTCATTTGAATACATTTATGTCAAAATACGAATTAAGGAAATAAAAAAAATTCATTTTTATACAAATCAACTGCCAATTTAAACAATATATAATGTAAAATAGTTAAAGTATATTCAACTACATTACAACGGATAAATAATAATAATTCACGGTGTGGGTGGAATTTCTTTTAAGAATAATTATAAAAATAAAAAAATTAATATACATTTAAAAAATATACGGATTCAAAAGGATTCTATTTTAAGGAAAAAAAAAGAAACAAAATATAGTCCACAGTATACTATAAATATTTAGTCGCACATCACTACGACATTTTATTGATTTTTATAATCATTATTTAAAAGTAATATAAACAATAATACTGTATAATTTTAAGCAATAATATGCTAATATATTTCCCGCAGATATTTTTTTTCCCAGACTAAACCTTTTTCCTAAAAAAAGTTAAATAAACCTTCCCTAATATTATTCATTTAACTAGGCTCTTTTCATAGCTTGAGAATTTGGTCTTTCAAGAACTAAATTGTGAATTCTAAACAATACTATTGGATTATTCTATTAGGATGAAAAGATTATGCTGGAAGTTTCCAAAAATCGAATTCTCATAAATTTTCCCTTATGAGATGAGAAACTGTTCCACGTTGAGGATTCAACTTTCAAATACCAAATTTTCAACATAAACAATGAATAATTCAAATTGAAAAATAAAAATGGGAATGAATTTATTTAGGTAAAGTTTTTTTAGAATAAATTTACTCTAAAATAAAATTCTTATTTCTTTTTATTCACTTGAATATCAACACACACGTGTATATATATTTATTTATTAGTTCATTTGTCATTTAATGAATAAATATATATATATTTCTTGGGACCACGAGGAACATATTCTCATCGTATCAAATAGTGATACAGTAATAATAATACTAAATTAAGTATTATCATAATGTATAAAAATACTGAAATAAATAAGATAACAGGAAAAGTCGAAAAACAATTGGTAACAGTTATAGGAAATGTCCAGAAAGCAAGAAAACCTTCCCCGCAAAAGCCAAAGGAACAATCAAACTTTTCAATGCCATGCTTCAATGTGAATAAACATTGTTCTTGTTAATATCAGGTTCAATCGCCACCGTTTATTTGCACGGTCATTCATTCACCGTTGGAGCAGCATCAACACTTTCACATCAGACGCCATTCAGAAACAGCAAAGCTAATACAACTCCTCCAAGTTCACGATCGCGCCACGTGTCCGTATCTTAGAACCTTTGTTCTCACTCTGGACCCAGGAACCGCACACAGCCACAAGACAGCTTAAACAACCACGAGGCGGCACGACGGCAAATCAAATCCTTCCACGGCGCATCGGCGGATTTTTGTCTCCGATCACCGGCGGTTAGGGTTCCGACGAGTATCCCTCACAGAGTTGACAGCTCAAACGTCGCTGCCACAGAATCTGCCAGCTCAGGGCCTCGTGCTTCATTAATGAACAGCTTTCATTTTCACAGCATTTAAAGCTTTTTTTCGCTTTTTTCTTTCGACTCCTTTATACGATGTCGTCTATACGACGGAGAAAGGGCCCTGCGAATCCTGTGCGAAACGAGGAAGAAAAGGAGAAGGAGGAAAAGGTCAAGGCGAAGAGTATCAAAGGCGAAAAGATAAGGAGATGGTCGTGCTTGGATAGTTGTTGTTGGTTCGTTGGAGTGATATGTTCAATTTGGTGGTTCTTACTGTTTCTGTACAATGCAATGCCGGCGTCATTCCCACAGTACGTGGCGGAGGCGATTACGGGGCCGTTGCCGGATCCTCCCGGTGTGAAACTGAGGAAGGAGGGGTTGACGGTGAAGCACCCGGTGGTTTTCGTGCCGGGGATTGTCACCGGCGGGTTGGAACTCTGGGAGGGTCGTCAGTGTGCGGATGGTTTGTTCAGGAAGAGGTTGTGGGGTGGCACGTTTGGTGAATTGTATAAAAGGTACCTTTTGTTTTTCTTTTTCTGGTATATTGGGATTTGAATGTGTTTGAGTGACGTGTTGTGTCAATTATTTATATACAATTGGAAAAGCTGCTTGAAAATGTTGTATTACTTGATTGGGAAGTAAGCAAGTGGCGTTTTAGAGCAGTGGATAAATTTGCGTTTGGTGAACGAGTTCAGTTGGAGTGCCATGTTTCTTGATACTGGATCCTGGAAACTGCCAATTTGCCGATGCTTTTTTTTTTTATGGTGATATTTTTTTTACTCAGAAATATGTAGTCAAATAATAGGCAATATTCTCTCGGAAGCACCTTTTCTTGTATTCTTCTGTCAAAGTTTACTGATTTTTATTAAGATAGGAAATTGATGGGCGTAAATAGTAGCATTACAATATGCAGTAACCTATGGGTTTCTATTCTGTAGTTTTCCTTTATATATTTTGTCGTAACATGTGAATCATTTGGTAGAGAGAATGGCTTTGCTGCTGTCCTTTGTATCATTGATTATAATGCAGAATTCTTACGCACACAAGTTCATTTTGGATCCGAAGTGGTGAACCCTTTTAACTGGCACTTATTGAATTCCGGTTGTTTGGCAGAGTTTGGGGAGTTTGATTCAAATGTTTAATGATTATAGCCCTTCCCATATTTGTCTTGCTATGCATTTATCTTTCTTTTTTTTTATTGGAAAGTGTATTTATTTCAAGTCCTTGTTCTATGGATGTTTACAGATTCAATAGAATTTATCTGTAATGGTATATGATTTTTATTCTGCAGACCGTTATGCTGGGTTGAACACATGTCACTAGATAATGAAACAGGACTAGACCGTGCAGGCATTAGAGTTAGGCCAGTGTCTGGACTTGTAGCAGCTGATTATTTTGCACCTGGTTATTTTGTTTGGGCTGTTCTAATTGCTAATTTAGCTCGCATTGGGTATGAGGAGAAAAACATGTATATGGCTGCTTATGATTGGAGAATCTCATTTCAGAATACAGAGGTAGTCCTCTGTTACTTACAAAGAATCATGATTCTCTGCCAGCCTTTATCGTTCGTTTTAATTATGGTTAACCCTCAGGTGAACTTTCTTTTTTTCCTGCTTCATTTGACCAGGTCAGGGATCGATCTTTGAGCAGGATAAAAAGTAATATAGAACTCATGGTGGCTACGAATGGTGGTGAGAAGGTGGTTGTTATTCCACATTCAATGGGTGTTTTGTACTTTTTGCATTTTATGAAATGGGTTGAGGCACCAGCACCAATGGGTGGAGGGGGTGGGTCAGATTGGTGTGCCAAACATATTAAAGCAGTGATGAACATCGGGGGACCTTTTCTTGGTGTTCCAAAATCTGTTGCGGGACTTTTCTCTATAGAAGCCAGGGATATTGCTGTTGCCAGGTCCCTATTTTACCACTACTTTTCTCTCTGTAGTTTTGAAACCCAAAGTTTCTATGTCTCTTAACAAATAGGTTTTGGATTGTGTTTAACAAATATGTAGAATATATATCGTAGAAAGTGATTGTGTAATTTCCGTTCCTTTTGAATGAATAATAACTTACTATTTGACTGCTGTATTTCTGCTGTTACCCCTTGAAAGCTCAAGTTTTAATCAATATTTTTAAATAAGTCAAACATCTGTGAATTTTGTGCAAACTTCTTTTCTCCTCCAAAAGCTAGTTTTTAAAGCTATTAAGCTGTTTCTAAGATTTCCAAAATCGTGTTTCTTTGAGATATATAGGGATTTTCTCAAGCTTTGTTTGGGACAAAATTTCTATAATTTCAATTGATGATATTGTTATGTAATGAATCGTGTTAGATGTGAAACATACATAATATGATAATGTGTATATAATATATATATGAAGTCCTTATTCATAAATCGTTAAACCTTGTACAGGGCTTTCGCACCAGGCTTTTTGGATAAGGATGTTTTTGGTCTTCAAACTTTACAACATCTAATGCGGATGACTCGAACATGGGATTCAACCATGTCAATGATACCCAAAGGTGGGGATACTATATGGGGTAGCCTTGATTGGTCACCTGATGTTTCCTATAACTGCAGTGCGAAGAAACGCAAGAACAACGATACTGACAGTGCCTTTCAAAATGACAAAGAGAGTCTTGGGTTTATGAAAAATATAAATTATGGAAGACTCATATCGTTTGGGAAAGATATAGCCGAGTTACACTCCTCCAAGCTTGAGAGGTTGGATTTTAGGGTAATGTTCCCAGTATATATTGAGTGTTTTGTTTATAATCTCTGTCCTTCTTTTTATGTTATTTATAGGATTACAGTCAATCTTCCTAGGTAGATATACCTGATTTTGTCCTTTTGAATATGATAAAACACTTGGATACTTGGGGAACCCAGCTTAAAATCTAGTTGTTAAAAGAGGAGAATCAAGTACTTAATACTCCACTGAGCATCCCAGGCCTGTCAATGTAGGACTTAGGTACATCACAATACCCAAATTTCTATCGTTACATTGCTTTTGAGAGTTAACATCTTAATTGCTTACACTCTTAGGCCACTTTACTTCACTCAAATTCCTTGTTGGTTAGAATCCTCAACTAGTCAAGATTCCTCTGTAGGTAGTCATTTTTTAGTCGGACAACCAAAATATGATATCAATTGATAAACCTCCAAACACTTGGGAACTCATTCTTAAAAGCAAGCTGTTAAAGGGGGAGACCCATACATTTGAATACTCTATCGAGTATCCCATACTACTAAATAACAGAATATCAAGAATTCAGATATTTTACTTAAGTCAGTTATAACAGCTGAGTTTCCAGTTTGTATATGAATATTCATGGTTATATAATGTTCTTTCATTTATCAATTCCATTTCATTTGCCCTCAAGTTGAAGTGAAAATTGCTCCTTTATCAACTGCATTTACAGATGGAAGTTCCTCTTCATCTGTCTCCCAAATCCCAACATTCTCCAACTGTGGATACTTCTTAACCGTGTGCAGTTAGCTTCAATTGTTTTTCTGAATGACATTGTTGAGTTTCAAGTATTACTTGTTGCAATTGACAGGGTGCTCTCAAGGGTAGGAATCTTGCAAACACATCTAACTGTGATGTGTGGACAGAGTACCATGATATGGGTGTTGAAGGAATCAAAGCTGTTACAGATTACAAAGCTTACACAGCAGATTCAGTTTTGGATCTGCTTCATTTTGTCGCCCCCAAGATGATGAAGCGTGGAGATGCTCATTTTTCTTATGGGATTGCTGATGATTTGGATGATGAAAAATACAAACATTACAAATATTGGTCTAACCCCTTGGAAACAACGTGAGGTTCTTTACTTTGATTCTGTTTTTGTGGTTCAATGCTTATGAAATGTGAAGTTCAACGGAGTGCTATTTATTTTTCCTTCATACAAAGCCTTTCTGATTTAATTTTATTCAAAACAAACACAGCATTCTAATTCAATTGGGTTCCTGGGGCTTGGGGGTTAAAGAGTTCTGCTATTTCGTAGCGCTTCACTAATGTGTAATTATTTTGTTACCTGGATTAGTGGAACTATTGGATTGTTGCTTTAATAACTATTACCAATAATTTCATATCATACTATATATGAAATATAATGTTTCTATTACTCCTGCCTGTGTTTTGTGTTACTTTTAATATTCTTTCCTGCTGCTACAGATTACCAAATGCTCCAGATATGGAGATTTACTCTATGTATGGAGTTGGAATACCTACAGAAAGAGCATATGTCTACAAGTTAACTCCTCAATCTGAATGCCACATTCCATTTCAGATTGACACCTCAGCAAATGGTGGAAATGAGTGCCCATGTCTGAGGGATGGAGTTTACAGTTCTGATGGTGATGAAACTGTTCCTGTTTTAAGTGCTGGTTTCATGTGTGCAAAAGGTTGGCGGGGAAGAACCCGCTTTAATCCTTCAGGAATCCGTACATTCATAAGGGAGTATGACCATGCCCCACCAGCTAATCTTCTAGAAGGTAGGGGAACCCAGAGTGGCGCTCATGTTGATATATTGGGTAACTTTGCATTGCTTGAAGATATTATACGAGTAGCAGCTGGAGCCTCCGGGGAGGACTTAGGTGGGGATAGAGTGCACTCCGACATTTTCAAATGGTCTGAAAAGATAATGTTGGATCTTTAGATTCACGTGGTAACTGGTAAGTTCACTTCCTGGACTTGGTCTTGGCCCAAGCATAGTGTAACTAGTTCAATTTCCTTGTCGTATTCTTAAGTGAAAGGTTAGATAATGTTAGAATCAGCGTAAATATTTTGATGCTTATGATATTCACTCAGGATGTTTGTATTCCGTCTCATCATTTTTATGTGCTAGATTACTAGTCTAAACTATGCTTTGGATCAATGTTTATAAAATGTACCGCAGATTTACCTGGTTGTGTTGTGGTTCAAATGGTTGAATTTATAGTTGAACCACGATTGAACTGGAAACATACCCAGTTTGACTGATTGGTCAGTAATTTTAAAATATTGCTCAAAACATTTTATATTCTTTAACTTGACCAGTTTATAGATATAAAATCGTGGGCTAAGATTCACATAAAAGTGGAGTCAATATATTAGCTTTAACTACTAAAATGTATCGGTCTAAGGTTCTGTTTGAATAAACCTCTTCATAAACACTTACAGGATAACAAATTAAGAAGGTAAAATTACTCACAAAATGAAGTCTACTTGTGCACACTTTCATAAAAGCTTTCTCTCATTTAACTTTTTCAAAAATTGGTATATTTAACCTGATTTTAGTTAATGGGAGAAGTTCTATATATTCTGTCTTCTTATTTTCTTCTTTTATTAGTACTTCAGCAGAAATTTATCCAAATAGGAAACAGTAAGTACTGGGAGAGCTTTCCCCCCTGAAACAGAACTTGTCTTGATTTGCATTACTTGCGAATCCAATGTGACTTTCTGATGAGTAGAGTCTAAGATCAAGAAAATACTTTAGCTTTAACGTATGGTGTTGGTCAGTTGGCTTGTTCACTTTTTTTCTGTGTTTACAATTATCTAAGAAACTTTTTCTATTGCCATTTTCCTGGCCAGATTCATACTGACATCAATACTTCGGTACTCGATAGAATCCTATCTGCTTCAACTATTACGCTTTAAGACGGGGCTGATGGTATGAGCTCTGGAGTTGATATACCAGTGGCAGTGACAACGGCAGCTTGCTCACTGGGAATTTTTCTATAGAATTTTGTCGGATTGGGAGAGTGTTGAATCTGTTTACAACCCCCATCCCCCCAAAAAAATAGTACCAACCTCTTATTTTAGGCGCATGATTCATGCTTGACGAGAATTTTGTTTATTCCATTCATTGATATTGTCAAGTAATAGTGTTAGTCTGCTCTTTCAATCAACTAATTTTTTCTACCCTGCCGGCTACTTTATCTTGTCGGTAAAAAAATTGAAAAGATTATGAGCCCGAGCCTCGGTGTACGGAATAACAGTGAGGTAATAGTAGTAGCTACGACTGGTTTTAGGAATATTCTTTGTGAGATCGTTGTACCTTTCAATTTCCATTATGATTGTTTTATCAATGCATGGTTTTCATTGGCAACCATAGATTTGTCGTAAATCGGTGTGCTCCGCTGTTGATTACTATTGAAGTTGGTGGCAAGACTTTTCAGACGGAGTCTTTTCTTCATTGTATACTTTTACATTGTTGATAATATATGCTTGATTGCTAGTGTGAAGTTGCCGAGTGATGTGATGCACACACCACAATGAGCTGAAAACAAAAGCAAGGTGCGTTTTACTCCATCATGGTGCAAATAGAGTGTAAATGTTTAAATTCTAACCATTAAATTATTTATTTTTCCATTCAATGTAACAAAAGAAAATTGTAATTTTAAATGCATTTGAGTTTGCAGGTTGGGAATGCTTCCATCTCCATAAAACCGACCATATCTTTTGAGAGGCCAATTAACTTTCTCCTGCATCTTCATGTTTTTATAAATTTCCAAAATATATTTTTTCATTTTATATTACATAATTCCAAATACATTTTTTATATTTTAAATTACATAATTTAGAATATAAAATTTTTTATATTTTGAATTATCGAATATAGATGCGGGATGTGATTGAGAAGAAGTATGCAAAGAATTTTCCCTTTTGAGATCAAGAATGTATATGAGCATTTAGCAGAGTACCGGGATCAAAGAAAGGGTTTCATTTGGGTAAAGGTAAAAGGGATTTAGAATTGTTGCAAAGTCAAGCGTCGAGTCTGATTTAGCTTGTATGTTGCAGCTTAGGAAAAATTATGGTACACTGATATTTATAATATAAAAACAGAAGAATGCAGACGAAAAACATTTTCTGTTATTGATAATATAAAGAATACGAAATATATATCGCTTGATGTAGGCTATCATAAAGCAAAATATAACAGGAAAAAGAAAAGCAAGCTAATAGCCAACAATTGGTTTATTATTCGTTGATAATTGTTATAGATAATTTTAAATCAAATATCAACAGAAGGATAAACTATACCCTTGTGATCTCATAAACCACAAGTCTATCTTTTTACCAATTTTTATTCATGAAGTCATGTCAACCATCATTAAATCGATTCCTTATCTGCATCTTTAATTAAATATTTCATAAAATCTAATTTATAACAAAACTCTATACTCATATTAGCATTTGTTTTCTTACCAAAATAAATATTAGCTTATGCTTATTAACAACTTTAAATTGTGAGGATCATAAAAGTATTGTTCAATCATGCATTTTTTTTTTATTGAATTTATTCATGCGCTTCTTCTTCTTTGGATATTCTTCTATATCAAATGATCATTTTTAGCAAATATTCATCATTTTGGTTTATATTAATCAAATATTGACTATTTTTATAGTATTTTATTGCTCCGTAACAATATTGCCACCCCTAATATATTTTATTTTAGCTTAATTTTAGATAAATAATTGTTAGCCATTAAAACCTCTTCTTCATAAGGGTAAAAAAATGTCCCTTTCTTCGAAGATAAATTAGTGTAATCACACAATTAATTTATAAAACTTTACAACTCATAAATTAAGAAAATATATCATCTCATACTCCACAAAAAAAAAACAATCACAAATTTTCTGAAATCTCTTTCTCCTTTTCCGTTAGCTGGCTTTCCCATCACAACAATGTCAATCTCTGTCTGGTTATGGCTAACCAAGAATCATCTTCCCCTGCCAGATCAAGTAAAAGCATGAATCACTTATCCTACTTTTTTATTACATCACTCTTTCTTTATACATGGGCTTCATATCTTTGGATTCTCTCATATTTATCCTTGTTTTTTTTAAAAAAAAAAAGAAAGTTAACTTTACTTTTGCATTAAAAACTTTTTTCTCGTATAAGAAACAAAACAATAACCAAATGATTCGCTACATTGAATAATATTTTGCTCGTAGGTTGTTGTTGGTCTAAATTATCTAATTCCTTTCTACCGACATTTTAGCACTTAGTCTTTTTTGTTTCCAAAGAATAGAGTAACTTTAGTATATATTCTCTTTTAGAGTGTGAAATCTTATCCACAACCAATTCAATTTGATTTATTTAGAAGATAACTCAATGAGAAGTGAAAGCGTGGAAAAGGTCGCATTACCAAACCTTAATCTTTGGTTATTAAAATAATAACTATTGATATAATCCTATGAGGATAGACTTCATCTCCTTAATATAACATTTCTTTGTCCTTTTTAAGATAAGCTTGATCCACCATAGCCATATATTAATAAATTATATTATGTCTTTCAAGTTTCAGCAAAATTAATAATAAATTACCATGTGCCATCCAATAATGATCCCTTTCATCATTAACCAAGAATAAAAAAAATAAAAAACGCCAAAAGTTCTGTTTAGCGGAAATAAAGAATCATGTACAGAAAGGCGGCAAATTAGATTTATGGCCATCATTTGCAATGGTCACATATGAAAAATGTCGGAATATTTTGAATCTAAAATCAATAACTATATCTATCTACAACAATAATATTATTATACATACACAAAATAAAAGAAAATTTATTGCTTAGGTACCTTCTACTTATAATGTATTATGTTAACTATATTTTATAATAAATTTTATGTTAATAACGAAACCATGCATAAACTACATTGTATTTTGGGTGAAGACTGAACATGAATATTGAAAAAAGAAATATAATAGAAAAGTCTGCCATTAAATTCAATAAATGTGATAAATGAATAAAATTGAATGTTTGATATTATTTGGTGCAATGAATTATTGTTAAATAGTGTAGTTAAACAGAATGTTAAAGATTAGTAAGAAACTTGGGATATACTTTTTGGACGGGTCTCTTGGAAGAACGCGCGGAGTAGCGCGTGGAGTTAGTTGTTCGTTGGAGTAGGACACGTGGAGCGCGTGAAGGAGGAGGTGGAACAGGAGCGCGTGAGGGAAGGTGTGAGGAACAGTGAAGGGCGGCTGAGAGGTGAGTGCCGAAGAAGAAGGCCCAAGGCCCAAGGGTTGGGGAAGGGTGTTGGTGGGTCCACTGAGAGAAGGAAACATAAGAGAGTGTGTATTTATGGAGCCTGTGTTCTGCACTCTTCTTCAACAAACAACAAGCCAACAACAAAACCAAGACAGAACAGAGAATTGGATAGAGAAGAGAGAGAGAGAGAGAGAGAGAGAGAGAGGAAGAAGGTCTCAACTGTGGAAGGGTTTCCGGAGAGGAGACATGCCCGATTTCAACCGACAGTTCTATTTCTCTCTGCTTCACCTTACCAGATCCCAAAGGTTCTCTCTCTATAACTGTTTCTTTCTTTCCCTTATTTATTCTGCCTTGTCTTGTCTCCACCAGCCACCTTTTTCATTTCTTGCTTCCTTCTGACCTTCCTGTTATGGAATTTCCTTTTTTTCTTGGTGGGATACTAGTGGCGAGTTTCAAGTTTGCTGCTTTACTTTTGCATGTGGAGTTTGTTCTAAGCTCACTGCTCAGTGCTCACTAGATCTGGGCTACAGTTTATGCTGTTTTTACTTCTTTTTTAGTGTTGTGTTTACTCAAAGAGTCCACTGACTCAAAATAGATGAGCTGTGATGTGGTTTTGTTTTTGTTTTTGGTTTTATTATTGGTCTCTCTGTTGTCTGGATTATAATGTGATCCAGCCATTTTGTTCTGTCCTGTTATGTGTGCCTCTTCCGGTTTGTTTGCCTCGGATTGTTATGTGCTACTGTGACAGCAAAATGCTCTGGTTTTTTATTAATGCATGCGTGATTTAGGTTCTGATGGGGTATTCCATAGTAAAAATGCCCCTTGCCCAGAGTCTATATATATAATTTGCTTCTCTTTTCTGTAGGGTAGGGTGTAAACGGGTCAGGTTGGGTCCAGTTTGGCTAATTTCATTATCCAAACTCATCAAAATACCTGCTTTGGGTCAGTCGGGTTTGTTCATTTTTTTCCTGTCAAACCCCAATGGAATCAACTATGTGGATGTTGGGTTGTGTTGTTGTGTTGTGTTTAATCGGTTTATTATATGTGTGTGTATAATAATAATAATAATATATAATATATAATAATAATTATAATAATAATAATGAAAAATTGGTCATTGGATTGACGGGTTAAAAATAAATCCTCTTACCCGAACAAGAAAGCAAGCCATTGGGTTTGAATGGATCGGGTTTGATTTGATCCTTCAGAACTCTTACACCCGAACCATTTTGTTTGGACCGGGTCGGTTTGGCTGTGCATGTTACCTTGAGCAATCATACTTTTAAGTTTCAGAAGGGTATATTTTGTATAATGTACGTTGTGTGGGAGTAAACCTCTATCTGTTGTATTATGTTTCCTCTTTGTTCAATATCAAGACTAAGATGTGGAGATTGAAAGTTTTGGAAATTGCTTATGCTATTCTACTTAATACTTACATTATCTGGCTCCTTGTATTCTATATGTCTCTGTAAAGAAGAATATTCTTTTAGACTTCTAATTAAGATACTCGTTTTGTAGGATATGATTGAAGGTTTTGAGAGCTAAGGCTGCAATACTGTATACATTCTACTCAAGAAATGGTAAGCTATATTTAATACTAGAACACTTTTTGTTTAGAATTATCCATTTTTTAATTGTCTGATGGACATTGTAAATTACCTACCATAGCTGTAACAGTATTTTTAATAATTTTCTTTTAAGTAAATGCAGGAATAATGTAGTTATGGTAATGGTATAATGTGATAATTTAGTAGGGAGTCGGTCACTGAGCTTAGAGGTGTCTGTAGTGGCAGTGATGGTAAGAAAGTATGGATATAATTGATATTTTGTTAGAGACTTAGGGATTTGTAAAAATTACCTTGAAATGTGAATAATACATAGAGATGGGAATCCCAACTCCCACTTGTCTTGGGAATCAATCAGTCCTTCTGGAAATTATTTTTCAAATACACAAAATGGACCCCTTATATTTATTAACATGATAAGTTCTAGAAAATACTTAGGCAAATAAAAGATCTCCTAAAGTTTTATAATAGTTTGTCTTTCTTTGGTTGAACCAAATGAGCAGAAGTTCTACCTGATAATTGAAAATGGAAACATCAAGTTCTATGGTATGTAATGTAAGGTTCATTTGTACTCTGATAATTGGGATTTATAAATCATAAACATATGGTAAGTTACACTTCTTTTTCTGTTTTTGTTTTCGGGAAACTTGCTGATTTGAGATTAAAATATATTCTTTTCTAATTTGCGACCAAGTGTTGAGTTGTTATCTTGCTTTAGAAGTGTCAATATGTTGTTTCCCATGCTTTTGTTCCTCTAATGTGTATCATGCATTATACTTGCACATTCTTTTATAGAATTTGATAATCCTCGCCTTACCTGTAAACCACTCATACTTGAAATGGTTCTTCTGTCAGGTCAAGTTATGGGAATTTGCCATGTGGAAGGTTAAATGAAGCCGTTCTTTTTGTCGAATCATCCTGATACTATGTACAATTGTACACAAGTTGATTTCAGTCATTCGATGGTATGTGAAACTTAGTGTAGTGTTAATTTTTTTGCTGCTTGAAGTTTCAGTTATTAACTAGCTATGGCTCTCCCATTTCCAGGCCCATACTCCTTATCCTTGTGGTGATCCTTACTTTGCCAGTTCATTAGTTGCTGCTTACGGACCACAGGCTATTGTAAGTTTCTCAAGTACATTTTATAATGCATGATCTTCATTTAGATAGATTTTAGTAAACTTTTGTTTCATAGCATAATAATTTAACATGATGTAATGTAACTGTCTCTTGTATTTATTAGAATCAACCCCAAATGATACCCCAGATGCTGGGATTAGCATCCACCAGAATTGCATTACCAGTTGAGCTTGCAGAAGATGGGCCCATTTATGTCAATGCTAAACAATACCATGGCATACTGAGAAGGCGACAGTCTCGAGCAAAGCTCGAGGCTCAAAACAAACTCATCAAAAGTCGTAAGGTATGCTGCATAAGTACTTCTACCTCTTTTTTTATACATTTTTAAATACATATCAGATATATAGTATCTGAAACATGTCACTACATGCATATAGAAAATGAAAACCTTTGTGATATGGGCTAAAAGAAATGGAGTTACTCCACTGATTTCCCTCCTTTGGCAATTGATTGCAGCCATATCTTCACGAGTCTCGGCACCGTCACGCATTGAATAGGGTTAGGGGGTCTGGTGGACGATTTCTCAGCTCCAAACAGCTGCAAGATTCTAACTCTAAACATGTTAACAATAACCATTCAGGAGCTGGCCCTGTCAAAGTTTATCAGAAGAAAGATGCATCAGAGGTGGAAAGTCATCCCTCAAGGACAGCAGAAAATGCATGTATCACATTTACAGCCATCTCTGGCTTAACAAGCATGTCCAGTAACAGTCTGAATTTCAGACAGCCCGAACACAACTTCTTGGGGAACTCCTCCAACATGGCTGGATCATCACAATGCAGTGGAGGACTCACGTTTGGTGGTGGAACTCGACAATGTGCTTCTGTGGGCCGGTGAGAGGTGGAACTAATAAAACAATCAAGTTCCTGGTCTGGCAAATCATCCTTGGCTTATTATTCACTTTACTTTCCCAATTTCATGTGCTTCTGAAACACACTCTGCATTAGCATTCAGACCTTTCCTAATGCTTTTGCCATGTATTTAAAGTTACTATTGCTTCTGTTTGCTTCTGTTGTTGAACTGGGCCTCAAAGTTTGTGCTTAAAAATATAACTTAATATCTGTCTCCATTTATTCTCCAAAAATATAACTTCTTGGACTCTCCTCCAGCAGCATCCAGAATAATAATAGGTTCAAAATTTGTGCTTAAATTTTTTTATGTTATGTAAAAGAATAAAATACATATTTCACCGGCTCCTATATGCAGTTATTACAAATACAAATTTAATATTTGAAGTTTTAATTATTCTTACTGATTTTTCTTTTGGAATAATATATTAGAGGAATATCTTCAACATCAGTTTAATATATTTAGTTCTGAAGCATGAGTACAAATAAATTTAAGGTATGTTAAAACACCACTATTTTCTTATTTTTAAATAGACAATGTAAAACACATTTAATTTATCAAGGTAATCAATGTAATGTATCAAAACAGTTTATATGCAGAATTCAGGATGTCTACATTTCCTTTTGTGAATCTAATAATATATCAAAGTAACTTTATACATGCCTCTTTGTTTATAATTGTTTCAAGTATAATAATTTTTTAGTATTAAATATGCACTGATAGCTTACGTATTTATTTATTTCTTTATTAGATTAAGAAAATAACTTGAACTAGTGTCCTTTGGAAAAGGGGATCAAATAGGAAAATTGCTAAAGGCTGGAAAAAACACTTTAACACAAGAAAGGGGAAATGTGCTAGGATATACGCATAGGTAGAGTAAGCGAAACTTCTTCCTGCCTTATTTGATTAATTTGGACATTATACAGAGGGTTGTCCAGAGAAAGCTAAAGAAAATAGTGGACAGGAACAAGAAAGATAAGAATATAATCTACAGAAAAATAAACAAATAATATATAGTTAAATAAAAAAAAAAAAACATGTAAAGTATTTTGGCAGCTTAGCATAATCTCAGTATGAAAAAAAAATTGAATTAATTATCAAAATTATTGACCAACAGTAAAAATTTATCTTACCCCTCTGGAGGCACGTAGTAGTATGTGGTAAAAGTAATGTTTGGGTCAAGACAATTGTTTAAGGGTTAATGGTTAAACGAGGTTAAATTAAGATTGAAGTGTTACAGTACAGTCTTATATATATCAACACTCTGTTATATAAAATTATTGTAAATCACACAATTATATTAAAAAGTAAATATAAATATTTAAAAGAAACTAAAAATTATTTAAAAAAAATATTTATATAATTATACTTATATTTCAATTTAATATATAAAGATAGTAAAGGATATACAATTTTTTTTTAATAAAAAGCTAGTAAGGAGCAGTAATTAAAACATTTAAATATTAATAAAAAATGTCATAATATTTATAATTTATTATCATCCTATAACTAATAAAATATGAAGTTCAGTAGTTTTCAATTAGTCCATAATTGAGCCTTAAGTCATTAATGTATATAGAAAAATAAACCTGATAAAATGAATATCCAATTAAGCAAAATCATATTTTTATTATAGAAATATATTACTTTTTCTATTTTTAAATATATTTTAGTATCTTTTAAATTTCATTATTATTTTTGGGTGTTTTCTAAAATTAAATTCACTTTATTTTCTTTTAACGTTTGTAATTGGATGAAATCGGATATTCACATATTGTCATCGTCAAAACTTATTATCATGCTTTATTCATGCATGAATTCAAATTATCTATATTAACGTAAATCACTTCTTTAATCACAAGCAATAAGTAAACACGAGATATTTTTAATTTTTTTTAAAAATTAATATTTAACACATACGAAAATCATGTCATGGTAGCATAAAACATATGCTACCAAGTTATATATATGTTTGATATGAGATTAGATGTAAATATTTTTTAGTTTCTCGTCCTAGATAATAGTGAAGTTATGATACCTTTACTAAATTAGTGTCGTGTTTATCATCACTATTCAAGCTCCTGAAACCATCCCAAGTATCCTTACATCACCCATAACGAGCATGCACCACCCATTCAAGGTCACCCTATACAAAGCCAAACCTTACATCCACACATATATTATTTTATAAGCATGTAGATAAGTGACCATATAAGATTCACTGCCAATGAAACTCACTATAAAAGAACATATATCATGCATCTCATAATTAATTATATATATATATATATATATATATATATATATATATATATATTTTAAATCATATATAATCAATTTTAATTTTTATACTTTATATTATATATAGAACATATATAAAAGCATTCATGGTGTATATAAACATCAAAACATAATATAACATCATTATAACATATCGTCACTTAAGCGAGATCTTCTTGCTTTAGTAACCTCATTATTATACATAAGACATCAACCACTTCACTTAAATGATGTTATTGTCGTTTGAGTGAAATGCAACTCGAGAGCAACAGATCTTCAAAGTTTTCCTAACTTTAGCGACCACCTCATTCCTTGAGTGTTAATCGTTTGAGCATTACTACCAACGCGTTTGAACAACATCCACTTATTCAAAGAAATTCAATAGGTTCCAAATTCTTTAATCATCATAAGGTGCTTGAGCATCCAATCAACACTTGATGATACATGTCACACACCATCACATGTAGTGACACATGTGCACCACCTCACCTTTTACTCAAACTTTTAAAATTCATGTTTGAGATACCAACCATATCGGTTAAGCCTCTTGTCCAATGCTTAAGTGATATGCTTCAAGAGCAGAGAGAGAATCATCTTGACATTTCTCTCACTTGAGTTACAAGTCATCACTTAGTCGACTAAGGACTAATATGTTGTCCGAGCAAACCAACATCTCTTAAGCAACATAAGTCAATTAGTGCAATTAATACACACTGATTATGTCTCTTTTAAGCAACAATAAGTCACTTAAGCAATATACTTGATTCGAGAACATCCTAAACTTTCAAAATATAACATGAATATATCAATATTAATCTACATATCTATTTAAAAATTCGTATATTACATATACTATTCAACTCCATACCTTCCATATAACAACCAATTATCACATTGTAAAAAAAATCATATTAACTCATCTTATCTAAATAAAAACCACCAACAATTCATGTAAGCTTCGAAATTCAACCCTACTAATATTCTTAAACATATAAGAAGAAGAGAAGAATATATATATATATATATATATATATATATATATATATATATAATAATAGACTATTTATTAATATCCTTAATTTTTTCAAAAACTAGCTCTAATAAAATCTACATATAGATAATGTAAAAAGGACAAAGTCTTTATAAAAGTGATTTTTTTCAAGTGACGATTATAAAAATTTATTCTAAAATTCATTAATAAAATATTACCAAATATTAAAAACATGTATTTTTTGCACTAAATTAATATATATATATATATATATATATATATATATATATATATATTATTTTGTTGCCTAGTCGAATCAAATCCTATATCTAATCTAACCTATTTATTTAATGTGTTATTGAAAAATCATTTAGGTAATTAAAATATAAAACAAATCAGAAAAGATGAATGTAAACTCAGAGACTTGATTAAAATTATGATTCTTTTCTATTAATCTCTAATTAAACTCAGAGACTAAAGTTAAAATATATATATAAAGGATGAAAATATATATTAGAATTAAAAAGTAAAAATACAATTAAACCCAAAATTTAAGGTGAAAAACAAAACGAAGTCTGATTTTTAAAGTGTTAAAAAAGAAGAAAAAAACGAGTCCTTATACTATTATGCAGAAGGAAAAGGTCAAAGAGAGTGAGAGAGGATCCATTCCTATAACATACATATACATGACATGGTGTGAAACGGGTAAAAGAAACAGAATGACATGGTAGATATGTATGGTGATGGTATGATATAAATAGGAAATCCATGGGCATGCGATGTTAAGACGAGTCATAGGTATTCTTTGGGATTGGCTGGGTGTTTCCTGTGAGACAGAGAGAAGAGAAAAGTGCCCCCATTTTGAAACTCAAATTCGGATCCCAACCACTCTAACCCTCACTCACTTCAATTCTCTTCCTCTTCTTCTCTGATGCGAGTTCGAATTAAGAATTGAGGGAAAGCGAAGATCAGAGAGAGAGAATGGTTTCGTATGTGAACATCTTGCTGTACGGCGTGGGAGGGTTGGTGGTAGCTGGGATGGCATTGCTGGTGGCGTTTCAGGAGAAGCTCGTCTATGTTCCGGTGCTCCCTGGTCTCACCAAGTCCTATGCCATCAATCCCTCTCGCCTCAGACTCACCTACGAGGACATCTGGCTCCGCTCCTCCGACGGCGTTCGCCTCCACGCCTGGTTCATCAAGCTCTTCCCCGATTGCCGAGGTCTTTGCTGTTACTGTCACTTAATGGTTTCTTACCAGTTTAATCGATTCGTTAGTGTGTAGCGTGGAATGGGAGAAACGTAGATCGTAAAGGAAATATAGGAATTGTTTGCTTTGGATTGGATGTAGCTGAATTGTCTTTGTGCTGAATGCTGATCCAATTCTTTTTCTCGTGTGGGGTTGTGTGGTTGGAGCAATAACTGTTGTTTAGCTTTGTGAAGTTCTTGTCTTCTCGTGCCGTACCAACCTGCGTTGTTTTAGTGAAAGGGAGGAAAAATTGTTAGGATGTTATGCGGAATATAGTGGTTTAAACTCTAGGATTTCGCTCCTTTTAAGAAATTAAGTACACTTTAGAGGATTGGGTGATACGTCTATTGATTAAAAAACATCGGATTGGATTTTAACAAACGGGAAAACTCAGATACAGTTCTATAGATTTTTTGGTGGTGTTAATCAAATCTTTGTAATCTATGTTGAACTTTGATGCGAACCTTAATTTCACGGGTTGCTTAGGCAGAACACTCATCGTGATTAGAGCATAATACCAAATGTGCCCAAGGAACTACCAACTTGGGTTGGTAAGTGGCGAGAGTCTCACGTTGCTGTACCAAATTGGCTAGGGTTCTCTTGAGAATGTAGAAAACTTAAGCTGAGACGGAATGCTCTCCTATTTAATACCTGTCAAACCTCTGAGGGAGATAAGTTCCCTTGTTTGACGGGGTGATACTCCTTAGTAATGAACGAAAAAAGAACTAAGGAACTGCATCTGAGATTTATCCCTGATAAAATAGAAGTACATCGTTACTTGCATAGAGCTCTCAAGTAAAGTTGTTGCAAATTTGCAATCTCTATTGCTGATTTTCTAATTGGAATGTGTCACTGCACTTTATTTTTAAAATGTAACCCTCAATTTAAAGGAGCCAAATCATGAAAGCTTGATATTTGAGGATTTAGAGTTCAATAACTTCATCAAGGTTTCTCTGAACGAACTTGCACTTTGACATATTCTCCGTTTTGTATCCAGTGTTTTTCTGTACTCTGATGTTGTTCTTCTTTCTTATGTTCCGTTTACAGGTCCGACCATTTTGTTTTTTCAAGAAAATGCAGGAAGTATCCTTATTGTAGATAGATAATTTGTGATAATTTCACTTATTTTTACTTGATCGGGTTCAATGTGCTTTTAAAGGCCTTGACTCCTGACCTTTTTAGATATTGCTCATCGTCTTGAGATGGTTCGAATAATGTTGCAGCAGTTACATTGCAATGTTTTCATGCTTTCTTACCGAGGGTATGTATTGGCCATGGCTCCCAAATCATGATTTTTTCTTGTCACCCTGTATCTGCATATTCATCCTTCAAATTGGCACTAATGTATGATTCAATTGCATAGTTATGGAGCAAGTGATGGTTATCCTTCTCAGCATGGAATCATAAAGGATGCTCAAGTATGTTTCTTGACTAATATTAATTCCCGTATTTTGGTTGTCAAATTATTTGCTATCCATTTTGTCAATTTTATTACCTTCTTGTGCCCAGGCTGCATTGGACCACCTTTCCCAAAGGTCTGATATTGACACATCTAGAATAGTTGTGTTTGGACGATCACTTGGGGGTGCAGTTGGAGCTGTACTAACAAAAAATAACCCTGACAAGGTACCCGGCCTCTGAAGTGCATATTTTAATGCTCATGTTTTTCTTGGTAAAATTTTAAGGAGTTTTGGATTCAGTTGTCCCATACGTGATATATTCAGTTGTCAGCAGATAAATGTTTCTTTAGACTGTTAATACTATACTTATTACTATGTATTATAGCTTGTTTGATTCACCAGGTATATAGCACAACCAAAAATAGTTTGCCGAAGTTTCTTTTGTCATGGATAGATTCATTGGTCATTCAATGATTATCAACATTGAGAGAAAATAATATTGAACCTGTTGACTCTATCTTGTTGTAGATGATTTTGTCAGTTTTATTACTCTTCCACGTGGTACACACAGAAGGAAAAATTGCATGTTACTCATAGGATTGTAAATTTAAGATTATATTATTGCTTTTCAAGTGCTCCTAAAAGTCATTTTCTTGAATATGTTTATATAAGTTTAATTATTTTAGTTTACATATAGTAAGCTTCTGCTTATTGTTATTTGTTGTGAAATAATTTATGAATCCCATCCTTCATTATTTTTTGGAATATTTATCATGACACATTTTACTTACTAGCACTATTGGTCCTCAATCACAATAAGATTCTTACAGCTGGCTTAAGGGTGCTAGTTTTTGACAGAGTTTGGAGAAATATCTTTTTTGAATAAAAATTTAACTTCAATTTTTTTTTATGTGCTCAAATAGTTAAGTGAACTTGAAGAGCTGGGAAAATGGTCATTGAACCGTTTTTTCCTTTCAAAATATTTTTTGGAGTTTTTTATTCATCTATGAAGAATTTGACTTTTATGCTTTGGTCTCTATTTACTAATTAATTTAATTTCAAGCAGAGGCTTTGCCCTGCAACATGTTGATTGCATCTTCTTCAGACATTTCTTTTATGTAGGAAAAAATTTAAAATTACTGGTCTACAGAAATACTGGCGCAATCTGCTAGTCTTTTATTCTGAAATTTAGTCAGGCATCTCATGCAAAATTTGTTTGTCCACCTTTAATTTATATTCTTTGTCGACCTTCTTTGTGTGTTTTTAGGTTGCTGCACTGATACTTGAGAATACATTCACGTCTATATTGGATATGGCTGGAGTTTTGTTACCCTTTTTGAAGTGGTTTATTGGAGGAAGCTCTTCAAAAGGTCCTAAAGTGCTCAATTTTCTTGTACGTTCCCCATGGAGTACTATTGATGTTGTTGGCCAGGTGAGGGGTGCTGGAAATATAAGTTTTTTCTTTAGAATTAGGTCTCTTGGGCATAATAACTTGTTTGATCAAATTAGATGGAAGTTAATTTTAAACTTCTAAGATCTCTCTGTCTATTGGTTGTGCTTGTGTGTGCCAATATGTGAGGAAATGCAGATTGTATTTTATGGTTGTTACCCATTATTCTATGTGTTTGGCTGGATTCATGTGCTTATGCATCACCTTTTATTGTAAATCATTGCAGATCAAACAACCTATCCTATTTCTCTCTGGATTGCAAGATGAGATGGTCCCCCCGTCACATATGCAAATGCTTTATGCTAAGGCAGCTGCTCGTAATAATCAGTGTCTCTTTGTGGAGTTTCCTACTGGCATGCATATGGATACTTGGCTGGCTGGTGGTGATCACTACTGGAGAACAATTCAGCAATTTCTTGAACAGCATGCCCCAGTGCGAAAGAAAGACACTCAAAATGCAAATGGTAATATTTTTTTCTTCATGCTGTGTTTTAAAGCTAGGCCAGTAGCATGGATGGGTTAACATCGTGGTATAACTTTTACTTAGTGTGTGTTTGGTTTGCCGTTTACAAGGCACCAAACGTCCTTTCACACTTTCCAAACCCGAAAATGGAGAAGGAAGTATATTGGTGGATTGGGAAAGACGTGGGCTACGTTCGACTCAACGTTTTCACAAAAACTGCTTGAATAATTTACAATTTTGTATTTCAGATGTGGATGTTTTCTTGTTCTTTTTGTCTTCTCCTCTTTCTTAGGCTCTGCATTTACGATCTGTCCTTGTGTTTTTCTCTAACTTTATATATTCTTCGTTGCGATCGATTTTTGTCCCCCTTTTAGCACAGTGCTGGCAATCTTGTTTTTTGCTCTTGCTCACTTGTTTTAATACTGCTGCCAGATATTGGGGCGAGATGATTGGCTGGCATTAAATTATTTCAATGATACTAATTGGCTAACTAAGGATTCACACGTTTCTGTCCTTTGAAGTTGCTGCCCGTGAGAGCTCCCTGTGAGAAGATGCTTCCTACTGGGACATGCTGCCCCACGTCAAGGTATATATCATTGAACAATTTTGATTGGGTTGTGGTTTCCAGAACTTGGAAGATGCGCAGACAATTTGTGCTACCCTTTTCCTATACTGTTACGGCATCTACATTTTGGGTGCCTGATCGAATTTGACAAATGACATGTAGAATAATAATTATTTACGTAAGCTATATTATATATACATGTAGTGTATGTACTATATACTTTACCTATGTTCTTGGTGAATGGGTTCATGTTTTTCATACTAATGTACGCTGAGACCGTGATTGGGGGAAATCTGGCTGTTTAATCCTATTTTATTTCATGTTATCTTTTATTAATTCTTGTAGAAATTTAAGTGTCCTATTTAACGCGTGATTATTTTGACGATGATTTGAGCTACCAGGTCCTGACATGTTTGAGTTAGGATGATGATTATTCGTGTAACAGTTTTCATGCATGTTTAAAATCTGTCATATTGGACCATTTTTATGGCCCGCGGATAAGGGTTACATGGTGGAGATGATATTTAGTCAGAGCCATAGGATTTTAATTGATTAGTCTGATGATTACTGGATATAAGCATGGCGCTGTTGGTGCATGGAGCCTAGGAAGGAAGTGTGAAGAGAAGCAACAGGTGTTCCACACTCTTTGAAGGTATGCCTCGTTTACACTCGGGTAAGGGAAGTGATATTATTGTAAGTCAGATATACCCATTGTTTGTCAGGGGAAATCAGTGGAAAAAGAAAGGGAAGACGGTTCAAATGATTATTTTTGAGACTCGGACTCTTCTCCCTAAAATTGGTGTGAAATAATAGGAAAATGTAGATTTTATTTTTCAATTTTTTATAAAATGAATGTTTTATAATGAAAAGTTGAAAAAAAAATAACGAAACAAAAAATCTGTTTTTTTGAATTAAGTTTGATAATTATAATTAATAAAATAATCTTTTGGTGCAATGTGTTTTTTTTTTTTTTATTTTTCTTACTCATCTAAATAACTGAAAAATATTATATCCTTATTTTTTTTTTCGTTTCAACATTTTTTTTTTTTTTTTTTTTTTTTTTTTTTTTCCTTTTTTTTTTA
>Ga0099825_1002048_pt1 | contig 26500 bp, 12 predicted proteins | sample SiratroredBW_FD_76838 | JGI IMG/M metagenome (GOLD analysis project Ga0099825, IMG submission 76838) | Root nodule microbial communities of legume samples collected from California, USA - Siratro red BW | ecosystem: Host-associated > Plants > Roots > Nodule | place: USA: California | collected... | reverse complement strand
TAAATTCCTAATTGTTGATTTGGGCCATTGTTGGTGACCACTTGAGGATTAGGAAGAGTTTATTGATATGCTCTATGATTAAGTTTAGAAAGACTTATTGTATCTGTTGATTTGGTATTAGTGAAGCATTTACCGTTCCGTGGGTTTTTTAATCTCTTTTGAGAGGTTTTTCCCACGTTAAATATTGGTGTTGTTTTCTCTGTTGTTTTTGATTGCGTATTGGATATTATTTGGTTGATTGACTGCATTCAGGGAGCTTCCATATTGTTTGGTTGGTAGTTCATTGTATTGTTTCCGCTGCAGGTACCCATCAAATAGAAAGTAAAGTTGGTGTTGGTTATGAATTGCAATTACCATCTAAGGTAGTACAATTAATGGAAGCCTAAAGTGTAAAAAAGTTCACAATAATTTTGAACCAATGCACGGTATAGTAACTGATTTGGTTCCCAAACTTTTTTGAGGTTTTAAATTGTTGGTTGTTCTATGGAAATCTAGGGTTGAAGGCGTGTGTGTCACAGGAAAAATCAAAGTTAACAAAGCAAAAATTGAAAGGAATGCAATATTGTGTATGTTGAGAATCATGATGAAAGGATCAATACAATAGGTGAAAGGTAAAATGATATTTAATTCCCTTATTCTGTATTTCAATGTGTCTGAATTTCAATAAACCTCCTTTTGTCTTAAGAAGAACTGAAGAGGATTACACAGCAAAAATATGCATTGGTTCAAAATTATTGTAAACTTTTTTACACTTTAGGCTTCCATTAATTGTAAAATTATTGTAATACTAGGTTCCATAAAGAATGCCATATAAATCATGATACAAACGAAGAATCACAATCCAAGAACTAAAATATGAAATTAAAAGCACATTTATTTAAACACTTGTCCAACTAAACCAAAGCATAATGTTATTTCTAAAACACATATTTAAACCTGGGAAGCTAATATGTAACTGAATATAATTACTCTAAAGTTGGTAAACAGTGTCATAATATAAATCAAGAACCATAATGAAGGAAACAATTACATACATAGATACATAGAAGTATATCTATTAGGCAGGAGACTAATGAATGAGACAATAAGCACATAACCATTTTATGAAACATATTTAAAATGTGGAAGGAAACACCTAGGTCAATATAATTAACAAAGATTAAAAATTGTTAGACAAAGTAGGAAGAAAAATGAAAAAAACTAAAACAGGTACATATATATATATATATATATATATATATATATATATATATATATATATATATATATATATATATGTGTGTGTGTGTGTGTGTAAAAAAAACTAAAATAATAATGTAAACACTACAACTTAAAATAGTCAAAACAATCCAAATAAAACTTGCATCCCCAAAGTTTTACCCCTTTATTTAGTTGCCCATGCACGTAATATTGTTTTTACTTCCCAAACTAAAATATTAGAAACTTGAAGTCCACTTAAAAATAGCAATCACATTAGCACATAAATAATAAAAGTATCAAAGAAAACGAAATATAATAATTGATAGAAATTCCCCAAGCTAGCACTGATTATAAACAATATGGATGGATGCCGAAGTGTTGCAAAAATAAGTGATTATGGATTTGTGAGTAGGTGGAATGTTTCTAGATAGAGGTTCAATCAACTCTAAAGAAAAAAGGTCTATGAAAAAAAGCTTAAGAGGGACTATCCTAGTGAATTTAAAACAAGTGAACTGCAAATTTTGCATAAATCTTTTATTCATTCCAAGTTAAAAATATACTAAACAATGTCTTTTATGTATTAGAGAAGTGGACGTCCAGAAAATTCAAATTGAAATCCTTAAAAAAGAGATACAAAGAATATATCAAGTGACATATTATTCATATTTTTCACACTTGTATATATGTACAAAGTGAAAGTATGTGTAGCTCTATTTTTAAGTTGGACATCTTAAGATTTCTCTTAGACTTAAGCGAGTCAAATATACTCAAGGTCTAAATATAAATTCAAAATCTTATACTATTTGACTAAAGATCCTATACTACTCAATCTAAATATAAAATTCAAAATATCTTGTATTATTATATATAATTTATTTCACATTAGAATTAATTTCTTCCCTGATAATCTTCGTGGAAACAATGCAAACACACATAAACGCCATCTTTTTCCTGTTCAACCGTAAAATAGAAAATATTAACAAAAAAATCAAAAATAAAATTTGAGAGTTTCTTAACCAAAATCCATAATACTGCATAGTGAAATACAAACATCTTATCTTACCCTTTTATTTCCTCTTCTCTAAACCTTTGAAGCTCCATTCATGGAGCTATATAACATTACAACTTAAAATATTTTGACAACCAAACTAGATTCTAAATTCTTACACATAAACACTATATTCATTTCCGCTCAATTGGTAGTCAAAAAATAAAAAATATAAACATTTAAGAACTTTCTCAACCAAAAACCATAATATTATTTAGTCAAATACAAACATTTTACCGCATTCTTTCATTTTCTAGTTTCTAAATTTCGAAGCTCCGTTCATAGAGTGATACAAATGCAATCCAAAAGATAGAAGACTAATGCACGAGAAAATAAAGTACAAAAATTAAGAAAAACACACGCGTCCAAAAAAAATCATGGATATGGTATAACATTCCGCAATTGAAAGGCGAATGATAAAAAATTGAAATAATAATAAAGTAACCACATAATAGGCATGGACAGATTGATATTTTCCCTAGTAATTTCTTTTCTTAGTGTTGTAGTAGATACATGCTGATACAGTGGACAAACCCTTGACTAAGAAATTTATAATTCAAGAATTAGAAGAATTAGACCAATATTAATAAATCATGTTCAGATAATAATAAAGTATTTCATCCCACAAAGGGTTATTATTTATAATATATACAAAATGCAAATTAGTTATAATTAGTAATAATTAGATAATATTTACTAACTACTGCAACTATATTTAGTAATTACAATAGTTATCTGTCTTTAATAGTAAAACTGATGTTACTATATGCACGTATTGCTCGCAATCTTTCATTATTTTGTGTGTATGTATATATATATCGTGTGTTACTTATTTTTGATGCATTTGCTTCTGAACATTCTAATGTTTAGGGTTATTGTGCCTTGTGACTCATGAGTGAGAGACAGTGAGTTAAGCTAGTGAGGGGTGTAGTATATATATATACATTACCAATTTGCTCTAACCTGCACAACAAAAGCTCTTTGCGTTTATTCTTAAAAAGGGTTATTCTCAGAAAAGAGAAGAACCAAGATTTGTGTTCTTGCTTGTTCTTGAGACAAGAAAAAGCAATGGCTGATATCTTGTCTACTCCAGAGAATGATGTAAGTAAAGATGGTCAAGAACATAGAGAAATTGAAGGCAAAAATGCAATGCAGGGGGAGCAGCAAAAGGAGTTCATTATCAGAGTTGGAATTGTGAAAGATGGCAAGTTGAGCATGCCATATTGGGTTGAACTGACCAATGACAAGTGGAACCTGTTCTTGTCTCATTACTTTGAAGATATTCTCTCAGGGCACCTCAAAGAAGGTGAAGATGTTACAGAAGGAATCGAAGTGAACGTGTATGATAAGGGTGGTCACGAGTTTGAGATGATGCTCAAGAAATGGGTGAAATATTCAAGCCCTTACTATGTACTTAACCGAGGGTGGTTCAGTTTCTGGAACCAACAGGGCTTGAAAGAGGACGATTTCATCATCATTCGCACCTTTCGCCATGCAATAACCAACAAATTATCCTTTGCTGTTACATAACAGAAAGTTAGGGATCTTTGCAGTGCACGTTTCTCAGCTTCATGCTGTGGTATTGCACCAATGTGCATGCATGATTTTGTTTTCTTCATAGGTCTAATGTTAATTCTTGCTGTTTTTTTGAGTTTTTTCTGAGTACATCACAGTTTTTTTTGTATTATTATTAATTCTTGCTGAATAACCATACATAATGTATGGTTATTATTTTCTTCATGAATGTTAATTCTTGTGGTTCGTGTCAATTTTTCTCGGTAACAAACATCATCACGGTTTTACTTTTACTATTATATATCAGCAAAGAAATTTATATGTATCTGCACAATGATTTCTCAAGTTCATTACAATTAAAATTGTGCAGATACATATAATGTTAGTATTATGATGCTATTTCTCCTTATAAATATATTATGAAAAGTAAAGTTGGTGTTGGTTATGAATTGCAATTACCATCTAAGGCAGTTCAATTAATGGAAGCCTAAAGTGTAAAAAAGGTTTGAGATTTTAAATTGTTGGTGGAAAGTTGAAGGGCATGCACTATGTTCTATGAAATCTAGGGTTGAAGGGGTGTGTGTCACAGGAAAAAATCAAAGTTAACAAAGCAAAAATTGAAAGGAATGCAATATGGTGTATGTTGAGAATAATGACGAAAGGATCAATACAAAATAGGAATTAAAGAAGAGAGACTTTGAAAGGTAAAATGATATTTAATTCCCTTATTCTGTATTTCAATGTGTCTGAATTTCAATAAACCTCCTTTTGTCTTAAGAAGAACTGAAGAGGATTACACAGCAAAAATATGCATGGTTCAAAATTATTGTAAACTTTTTTACACTTTAGGCTTCCATTAATTGTACTGTAAAAGGATAAATGAACTGATATAAAGTGTGTTTGGTTTAAACTAATGAATTATTTATCAATTAGTTACTTATTTTAATTTCTTAAAAATGTTATTAATGAATACAAATATTTTGTGGCGTAAGGCTTATGCTTTATTCACTCTCGGGTTGGACCAACCTTGACTCTGGAAGCATTTCGTTGGTCCAATATCATCCATTGATTATGTTTTTTTTTTTCTTTGTTTTTCTATAATAATAAATAATAAATAAATAATTTATTAATAACAAATAAAGTTATTTTATTTTTCAATTAATGGAGGTGATGATGAAGAAGGGAAAAAGTAATGTGGCTAATTAACGTAGGACGGTGTCCGAGATGAGTTTTGTCTGAAGCTGATGTGACTTTGGTGAATGAATGAATGATAAAAGAAGAGAAGCTATGACACAAAATCTTCAAAATCACAACCTCTTTCATGTTCAATTTAATAAGCAAATGTTAAATCAATTTAATTCTGGACCCAGTCCACACACCAAATTGTCTTTTTTTTTATTCTCCGAAAATATGAGACAAATTTAAAATTGAATTTAAAAGATGCATAACAATAAAACTCATCTTTGTCTAGGTAAACTATATTTTCTTTTACAAAATACAGTATCGAAAGTAATTAGTAAATCTAATTAAAAATAAGAATAATATCAAAAGCAAATAAAATTACTATTAATAATGCATTAAAAATTATAGATATTATCTTCTTTATATAAAATAGTAAGTACATCACTTAATTGATTACCTAAAACTATAATATATATTTTCTTAATTTAAAATATCTTAATTAGTGTTCTCATTTCATTAGTCATATATATAAATACAAAACTAAATAAATAGAATTAATAATAATGTCTTAAAATCTAGAAAAGAAAACAAATCTAAAACATTTTGCAAGAATTAAAATTGGATAGATTCCATATTTTTAGGATTTATAAATATTTGAAGCTCATTAGATGATTTTAAAATAATGCATATATTAGTATATAATATGGTGACATTGACTTTATAACTTAATAATCAGTCACTTTTTCAATTCAATTACCATCTTGTATTGAATTAAATTGATTCTAGAATATCCTTCATGCCCCCAAAAAGTGTCCAAAATAGATAACTTGATAAGCATTAAGGTTAGAGAAGAAGAAAGGAAGAAAAGGGACTGAGGGACCACTTTAACTAGAAAAGGAAATGATGTGTTTATCAATCACCCTTTATGCCATATTTCTCCAATATCCTTCTATATCATGGGAAAATATACTTTTTAAATGTCAATTTCCCATATTAAATGTTATATCTCTTACAAGTTGAGAAAACAAATTAATTTATTATCAAATTCTATTTAATAAATTCATTAAACTCACAGTAAATTCCTACATAAACATGAATCAGAAACGGGCAAGTTTAAATCAAATATAATTTTTTTTTTTATGATTCTTATCTTCACAAATGACATCATTTTATTACAATGTAACTGTTTTAAAAAATTAACTTTTTAAATTATCTTCACATTAAAAACTCATGTTATTGTTACGAAGTCAAAACATTAAGTTATTGTTTTTATAAAAATAGTATTACATATATATATAGGAGTTGAATTAATGAGTAGGGTTTATTACAACCTTGGTGAGGCTCATGCAGAATGAGTAGATCCCTGAATCAGGAACAATCATGCATGGTGTGTGAATGAATGCTGCACTTTGCAGATAGATACTGTAAGAAGAGGTTATGATTCATTGCAGATAGAACATCATGAAAAAATAACAACCCTGTCACTGAAACCATCAATGAATGACCCTACAAAAGTGCCTCAATCATACAACTCTAAATTCATTGCCATCATCACTACATTTTTAGCGGGTCCCCTTTTGCTCCTCTGTATTATCATCACCATTTATTGATTTAATTTCCAACTGCAATATTATTAATATTTTTCACACATCTCTTGTAAAAATCAAATAAATTAATATCATTTGACTAAGCAAAATAAGTTACTCTCAAATTAAACTGTCCCTTTGAACATACATTAGCGTACGTTTAATATTTAGTATCTGTCAGAAACAACAGTTTCACACACATATATATATATATATATATATATATATATATATATATAAACAAAACCTGTGACTCACTCTCTCTCTCTCTGATCTTACACAGATCACATGCACCACATCACTCTCATCCACTACAAATTGAACACACTTGTTCAAAACTAACCTATTCAGCTACTTGGTAGTGTAAAGGACCAACCTTTTCTCTTTTGGCTTTCTCTTCTAACCAAACCCACATCAACCACTAAACTCCATTTGGTAGCAGCCATTTTTGCACACTGCATCAACACACAATTTACAATTACTGCTACAACTGCATCATCTCATATTCATCATGCTTCATGCTCATTTATTGCCAACAATTTGTGGCTCTCAAACCTTCCTCCTAATAATTGAGATTTCAGATTAGGACACAACTTTAGTTACCCACATAGCTAAAGTTATCATCTTTCTCTCTCCCTCTCTCTGTTCCAATCTCTTGATGCCAAATTTAGCATCTGGGTTCACTCCAATTTCCTCTTTCTTCTTTTTCTCTTGATGGGTTGCATTTATTCGCGAGTGTGCATAGGCGATAACTGCAGAGGCTCCAGCATCAACGGTGACCCCATAACCAGAACCACCGATGTGGGCGAAGTCGCCAATTTCTCAGCCTCCTCTTCCGACGTTGAGGAAGGTGAAATCAGAGACCAGCTCAACCAATTGAGCATCACGCGAGACTCCGAAACCGGAATCCGAAGACTCGCTAGGGTTTCAGCGCAGTTCCTGCCGCCGGATGGTTCTCGAATCGTGAAAGTGCCTTCTGGAAACTTCGAATTGCGATACTCGTTTTTGTCTCAGCGAGGGTACTACCCCGATGCGCTGGATAAAGCGAACCAGGACAGTTTCTGCATCCACACGCCTTTCGGTACTGTGATTGTTGAATTTGTATTTTGGGTTGTTTCTGTTTGTGGCTGAGTGGCTGTGTGTTGTGTTATTTGATCCTCATTGTGTATGGGGGGTTTTGTCTCGACAGGTACGAACCCTGACGACCACTTTTTTGGAGTCTTCGACGGCCATGGTGAGTTTGGAGCTCAGTGCTCGCAGTTCGTGAAGCGGAAGTTGTGTGAGAATTTGCTGAGGAACTCGAAGTTCCGTGGTGATCCTGTTGAGGCTTGTCATGCGGCGTTTTTGGCGACGAATTCGCAGCTGCATGCGGATGTTTTGGATGACAGCATGAGCGGGACGACGGCGATCACGGTGCTGGTGAGGGGGAGGACGATATACGTGGCGAATTCCGGGGATTCGAGGGCGGTGATCGCGGAGAGGAGAGGGAAGGAAATTGTGGCCGTTGATTTGTCGATTGATCAGACGCCGTTCAGAAGTGATGAGCTTGAGAGGGTGAAGATGTGTGGGGCGAGGGTTCTTACTTTGGATCAGATTGAGGGGTTGAAGGACCCTGATGTGCAGTGTTGGGGCACTGAGGAGGGTGATGATGGTGACCCTCCGAGGTTGTGGGTGCCCAATGGGATGTACCCGGGAACGGCTTTCACCAGGAGTATTGGTGATTCTATTGCGGAGACTATTGGGGTGGTGGCGAATCCTGAGATTGTTGTGTTTGAGCTCACGCAGGATCACCCTTTCTTTGTGCTTGCTAGTGATGGGGTGTTTGAGTTTCTCTCTAGCCAGAGTGTGGTTGAAATGGTATGGAAGATCTCTTTTATTGTTGTGTGGCTAGCTTTTCTTTTAAGCCAGCTTTATTCTTATGCGAAGGCATGCATTTTTTTTGTGTCTTTTTTTGTTGTTGGAATTTGCTTTTATGTGTGTACTAAACAAGTTGGTGGCAAGGTTATTATTTCGTTTCAGTGGCAATCACGATCTGGCGCAATTAATGTTAGTTACTGTGTCTCTCTCATGTTTAGAATTAGAATCGGGAATTAGGGACTAGGAATCTTTCTGAAAAGTAGGAGACCAATTTATGCAACGGGGGACTTTTTGACAGAAAATTCAAATTCACTCCTTTGCATAAAGCCACACGGAAGTTAAGGGAAACAGAATTTTCCATATAAGGGTGTCGGGAAAGAAATTTACAGTGGATTTCTAGAAATTGAAATTATATTCCAGCCAAACTTTAGCATCAGAAAACACTGTTCCAAACCACTTTATTAGTCCTTCTACACTTAAAAATAAGGAAAATTTTTTGGGTGAGTATTGTTTGTAATAGTCACTTTGGTGATAATTCACCAAAACATATTGTTTTCATATATATGTTATAAACGGGAGGGAGCAATTAGTCTTTTCATTATGAAGCTGTTTTTCTGTTTCATGCAAGACTTGCTTTTGTAGAATTGCGAGAACACTATCCAATTGAAACCAAGCTTACCATTTTGTGACTGAATTTGATTTTAATGAGAAATGATTTTTAGAAGGGTGCAATGCGCCTGCAATAGTACCAACAAGTTTAAAATTTCATTGTTTTCAGTTTCAAGATTTAATCGTCTGGTATTAGTCTAATAATCAACTGGTCATGTGTTATGGTCAAATTGGTTGCAATTTTTGTTGAAATTCGTCTCTTTAATTGAGCCTAGCAGTTGAAACGTTTAAGGATTAACTGAATCCTTTAAGACGTAAATTATTTAATTGCATCATACTTTTGGTAATTCAGTGCCATGTAAGCGTAGGTTTATCTAGTAAATTTTTCTCCCTCGTGTTGGATAGATAATGATATGAAAAATACAGATCTTTCGGGTAATGGTATTGTCAAGCTGTCCAGTTGATGTGGAAATGTACCTGGGCATGTCTTCATTCATAGAAGCTTGGTCAGAAATTTCCATGTTCAAACTAGGTTGATGCATCCATGACCTTGGAACTATCTTTCCAAAGTCTAATTAAATCATAAAGCTAATCCTTACATATTGCTGATAACAATACGTGTAAATGACAACCATGTGCATTTGATCATTGAACTGGGTTTTGTGAATTTAATTTAATGCAACTTTAAACCTAGATATGGTGTAATGTAACATCCAATTTAAGTAAAATATTTGTCTCTTAATTGCCATTATGTTTCCAGGTTGCAAAATTCAAAGATCCTCGTGATGCTTGTGCTGCAGTTGTGGCGGAATCTTATCGACTCTGGCTGCAATATGAAACTCGTACAGATGACATCACAGTCATCATTGTACATGTAAATGGGCTAACAGAAGTATGGTACTTTTCCTTTTTTGTCCTGCTTCTCTTCAATTATATTATTTCCAAGAAATAGTCACACATTCATTTACTTTGTTGTTAGTAACTGATCTAATCTTTCAAATTAGTCTACTGTTGGTCAGAGTCAGTCGGCTAGTTATGGTGATGTTTTGCGAAAACCTGTGCCACAAGTTGTAGAGGTGACAGGTTCAGAATCCCCTTCCACCTTTGGCTGGAGTGCTAGAAACCATCGTGTAAGACATGACTTGTCAAGGGCACGCCTCCGAGCACTTGAAAGTTCCCTAGAAAATGGGCAAGCTTGGGTTCCTCCCCCTTCAGCCCATAGAAAGACATGGGAAGAAGAAGTAAACCCCCTCTCCATCTTTTGATTTTACAATTGATTTAGCTCTTCTATTTTTCATTTTTTTATTTACATTGATAACAACATTGGTATGCTACTATAAAGTCATAATTTTTAGTTTCTCCCACTGGAAAGTTCAATGACTGTGAACCTTTGACGGTGCTTCATCTTCATATGCCACAGGCACACATAGAGCAGGCATTGCACGATCATTTTCTCTTCCGAAAACTTACCGATTCTCAGTGTCATGTTTTATTGGATTGCATGCAAAGAGTGGAGGTCGAACCTGGGGATATTATAGTCAAACAGGTCAGTTTTCTAGTTGAAACTTGAAAATAGAGTTGTGCACAGTCCAACCCGGGGATATTGTAGATTTCTGGGGCAGAAAGTGAAGTTTACCATTCTTGAATGGAACATGCCTTTGGATCTTGTTAAAAATTTCTTGGCTTTGATTATATTTATAATTGCACAATTCTGACAAAATTTATACTTTGCAGGGTGGTGAGGGTGACTGTTTTTATGTTGTTGGTAGTGGAGAATTTGAGGTCTTGGCAACTCAGGTTTATAAACTTTGTCATTTGATTGCTCTATTGATTTGTGATGACTCCACAGATATTCTATTAGGAAAATATGGAAAATTATACAAGCCAGAGGCAAAAGGCAAGGGTCATGGCATCTGCATTTTAAAAACTTCTTTAAATGTTTCTTTTCAGCTTTCCATGCTAGTAATTTTTCATTCGTTATAAAGTTCTAAGATTTAACATCTTTCAAAAACCCGCTTGATGTTATTTTTAAACCCCAGTCCATCATTTCAGCTCATGTAAAGAATGCTGCCTGTACCTAGTCTTTTCTAATATGTTGTGTGTTTTTATATTGTCATTGAGATATGTTACAAATCTTGTTCAACATTCATTACTATGGCAGGAAGAAAAAGAAGGGGAAGTACCTAGGGTTTTGCAGCGCTACACAGCTGAAAAACTCTCATGTTTTGGAGAACTTGCTCTAATGTGAGTCACTCGATCATACACTTTAGCACCTTGTGGTTCTTCCACTCAATTGAAGCAATTCTTTTTGGCATGCAACATATCTAGTCATTGAAGTTCAACTATTATTGCATTATTTCGGAATATATGGAATATTATATAAATTTTCCAATCAGGGTTAAGAACTAAGCTTTTGCAACCTATGTTTTTTGTTGGAAATATGCGGAGTCATTTTTATGAGGGTGCCTTGACATAACAAGGCTTAGTTTGTTGTTGTTATTGTATTTAAAGTCATTTTGATGTTTTTTCTTACTCTTTTTTCATATGTAGCTGCTACGACAATATTAGTTTTTTGCTTTGCCAATTTAACACTCTTGTTTTTTCTAAAAATGGCATTACAGGTACAATAAACCACTCCAGGCTTCTGTACGTGCTGTAACAAAAGGCACTCTTTGGGCTTTAAAACGAGAAGATTTTCGTGGGATTTTAATGTCAGAATTCTCTAACTTATCATCATTGAAGTTGCTTCGGTCTGTAGATCTCCTCTCAAGGTTATCAATTTTACAACTCAGTCAGATTTCTGACTCCCTTTCTGAAGTTTCCTTCTCAAATGGGCAGACAATAATAGACGATGTAAGTTTTTGCTTGGTTGCTTTAATCCTTTGTTCTCTTATCTTTTCTTAATGACCTTCAGTATGTCTTTGCAGAATGAAATCCTTGCATTGTACATTATACAGAAGGGATGCGTAAAAATCACTTTTGATTCTGATTTATTGACGAATCCAAATGCCTACAGCCTCAAGCCTGACATCCAAAACGAGGAGGATGATGTTCAGAGCAGAACAGAACTATCAATAGAGAAGCCTGAGGGAAGCTATTTTGGTGAATGGGCCCTTTATGGGGAACGTGTTGGTTCCGTAAGTGCTGTTGCTGTGGGTGATGTTGTATGTGCTTTAGTAACAAAGGACAAATTTGAATCTGTTATTGGCTCCTTACAAAAGATTTCTCAGGAAGATCACAAGTACGTTTTAGTATGTGCATGTGTTAGACGACAGCTATGCTGTTCTGCTTGTATGCTTATATACTGCACTTGAAAACAAAGTTTCATATCATTGACACCATTAATTTAATCATAGGTCAAGGGATAATTCCAAGGAGTTGACTACAAGAAATTATGATTTTTCATCCCTTGATAAAGTCCAGCTCTCAGATTTGGTAAGAGTTTTCTGTTTCATTCCAATTTTTTGGGAATGAGATCCTCAAATTAGCTTATGGACTATTTTTTTGGTAGGAGTGGAGAAAGACACTGTATTCCACTGACTGTTCTGAAATAGGGGTTGCAAATTTAAAAGAATCAGGTACAGAAATATTTCTCCTATTTCTTGCATAAAACATAATGAACGAATTATTTAATCCTGAAAATAATGGACTTCCATAAATTTAATTTTTCAATTTTTTACTTTTTACATCAAGTGATTAACAATTCAATTCCCGAATGTAACTCAATCAAGTTTTTTTGTAGATGAAATTGATATAAACCTACCAAATCTTTGGAGGATTTGTTCCCTTAATCAAATTTTAAGATTGATGTTGTTAGTGGATGTGAAAAACATTTGAAAAAGGACTAAATCGATGTAAGCCTAATGTTTTAGTCGCCAAAATATCAATATTTTCTTAGAAGTGTGACTTTTTTCTTCATAGCTATCTTGGTTTCCTTTTCCTACATCAATTAATAGCCTTTAATGTATTCCATAGTGATAAAAAAAAGTGTATGTTGGATTTTTTTTTTTTTGCTAATGAAATTTGCTGCATGAATACATTTTGGTACAGAGAATTTGCTTACTTTGAAGAGATTTTCTAAGCCAAAGGTGAAAAGGCTTGGAAAGGAATCACAAGTCTTGAAAGAGAAAGATTTGATTAAGGGTTTGGGCTCTTCAACTAGTATACCACAGGTTTTATGCACTTGTGCTGATCGCGTGTATGCTGGAATACTGCTAAATACTCGCCTTGCTTGCCCTTTGTCCTCCATACTTACAAGTCCTTTTAGTGAATCAGCTGCCCATTTTTGTGCTGCATCTGTTGTTACTGCCTTGGAAGACTTGCACAAGGTCTTGTATCTAAATAATTATTGTCTTCACTTTTATGCCTTCTTTGGCTAGTCACTAAGGTTGCCCTTTCCTTTATCATTTCATACTTGAATTTCAGAATGGTGTTCTCTACAGAGGTGTGTCACCTGATGTTTTGATGTTGGAGCAAACAGGACACATACAGGTTCGGGAACTTTTGTTTGATTGCTTTTCAACACATCCATGTTTATCTGTGGTGTATTCATGGTGAATCTTCCATAATTATGGCAGATGGCATTGCAATAAATGATGGATGCATGGCAGCCATGTTAAAGACTAAAAGTATGCATAATATAGATACAACAAATCTAATACCTCATCAATAATAATGAAGATAATTGAAATGTTATCTAACATATCAAACTAAAATTATCACAATTCCCTGACTGTAATATAAATGCAAGTGTGTCCCAGAATAAAATCTAGTTAGATGTCTTCAAACATTTAAGTTGAAGAAAACTTAGCTATCATACAGTATAAGCATAAAATGAAATAAATCCACTTCTTAATTATCATGTAAAACCATTCATAGTGAAAGAGTTGAATATAAGAAACCATAAATACATACCTTTTCAGTTCTTATCCTGTGAAGCGATCGATTCTGTTTCATGGATAAAAGTAGTCAATTATCATGTGTAGTAACGTATTTTTGAGGTAAACGTCCCAGGTAAGATCATACACCTCCCCCTGTCTCTGCAATCTGCATCTGAATGCAATAAAAACCAAACAAAATATTTTTGAGAAGGCCACTAGAAACTACAGGTACAAATAATGAGTACAAATCAAGTAGAGATAGAAATTGTGAATACATTCTCACTTGGCTGCTTTTTTCTGATGTTATCATCATTTTCATTTTTAATTATCAAGTGGGTAATTTATAATATAAAAACTCCAAAGTATCCTTTAGGTATTAATCCAGTGTGAATCATAACCCCACCGTACTGCCACACTGCCATAGCACCATCGCTCGCTGCATTGTCATCTACATGTTATCACATTCTGAGTAATTTACTTCATTTCATTTCCACAATGGAAGCAATTTGATAGCACTGATATTTATGTCATTTATGTTGCTATTAATACTTTTTCCCCTAAAATTTACCTGATAAAGGGATATCTATAAACAGTTATTCATGTTATGACACTATCTGATCAATTATTTTTTGTATGTACTGATTGCAGCTGGTGGACTTCAGATTTGGAAAACAGCTTTCTGGTGAGAGAACATTCACGATTTGTGGGATGGCAGATTCTCTGGCTCCAGAGATTGTTTTGGGGAAAGGCCATGGTTTCCCCGCCGATTGGTATAAAATAAAACCTTGTCCAAACACATTAATTCTCCTTAAACCACACAATTCCTCCTGTCAGTAGCAAACTTCTGTCTTTATTTCCTCAATAGCAAAATAACCTAAACTAGAATAGCATTTACTGAATGTATAATTAAAGCTTCCTTTGAATTGTAATCTGTAGGATTGTAGTTACAACTGACTTGCATTACATCAAATTGGATTGAAAACTTTTTAACACATGGTTCTTTATAGCATTTACCAATGTCAAGGTCTCTTATGATTATGCAGGTGGGCATTGGGAGTTTTAATATATTTTATGTTACGTGGTGAGATGCCATTTGGATCATGGAGAGAAAATGAACTTGATACAGTTGCCAAAATTGCAAAAAGGAAGCTACATATTCCCGAGAGTTTCAGCTCTGAAGCGGTTGATCTCATCTCCAAGGTATTGCAAGAACCAAGACTCTCTTTCTCTCAAGATAGTCTATGTAGTTTGCATTGCTTAAAATATACGCAATGGATGCTTGAGAACATCCATTCATACTATCTCTAACTGGATTTTATTTGACTGATTGGTTCAGCTACTTGAAGTGGAAGAAAACAATAGACTTGGAAGCCAAGGTCCTGATTCTGTCAAGAGTCACCCATGGTTTAGTGGTATTGAATGGGAAGGGATTAGAAACCACACTTTTCCTGTTCCTCAGGAAATTATTTCTCGTATAACACAGTACTTGGAAGTTCATTCTGAGGACTGTGGTACTGGCCAACCTGGCTCGCCTTCACAGGAGGTAGAAGAACTTAATGTGCCTGAATGGCTTGAGGACTGGTAGAAGAATGACCATTACTTTTTGTATTCTTTTTGAAGTTTGGCACTCCACCAATATTTATCATTGCTTTTCTGGACAAATTGCAATCCAAGAATGCAGTTAACCAGAAAATGCAAACAGAGTAACAGATGCAAAGTATTCCCTATAATCTTTTAGTTGCAGACTGGGTAGGTTAGGTTTATTATCTTCTTCATCTCTTCCCTTTCTCTAAATTTTTTTGGGGGTAATTCCCCTACTCTGTAAATATTATATAATTGTAAATGATTGAATTTCTTTTCAGTCAATTGCAATTCAAGCAACACATAAAAGTGAAACTTATTTTTGTTCTTACTCAACTTTTGTTGTTTCACATCAAATCTGGGGACAATTTCTCTTTCTAACACAACGCTTTCTCCTTTGATTTATCATTTTGATAAACGCGTTTTATTCATTTAGTGAAATCTTTATTTCTTTCCTTTTCATAGTGGAACACGGATTACATAAATTATATCTGTATATCGTTTTGTTGTTTTAAGGATTATTGGTGACAACACACCTTTCATTATGGGAAGCAACACATAAAGTGTTATTTTGTGAAAAAAGAAAGTATCGTGTTTCTTGATAAAGTAAACAAAATTATTCGTGCATTTAACTTTTATATTTTCTATACAAAAAGCACACGAAAAAAATAGAGAGAAATGTGAAATAAGATAAGTGCTACGATGAAGAAGGATGAAAACAAATCTTACAAAAAAATATTGCTGAGAAGTGTAACAAAAATATAATTTCAAATTTAATTCTTAGTGTATGATTAGAAAAGCGACACAGTAACAAAGATTCTTCAACAGTCAGTAGTCACAATAAAGCAAATTCCAGATTATCACGTTTGGTTGCGCAGTAGACTGATCCAAAGTTGTCCCATGAATGAAAGAAACCAAAAGGTTGTCCTTCCAATTTTCAGCAACATACCAGAATTGCTTTTCGTTCATGCAAATGCATGTTCATTTTAGTGCTTCTTATCTCCTTTCTTCTAATATAATGTGATGGTGGCAATTCAAAGTGAGTGATCTTTCACATCAAGATTCAACATGCCTTTTCTTCAAAATAAACCTCATTATTAAGAGAAAAAGTAGGAGAAAAGGAAAAAAAATGTACTTAGCATTCAAATTTGTGTCCTAAAAAATTATACCCTATAGGGGACATATTATAACAAAGAGATTCCTAACGTCATCATAATGTATTCATTACCTGTTTTCAACTTTGTTTTTTATTCAATCGCTTTCACCCATAGTTTAAACCAAAATATTTTAATCTGATAATGACAAGGAGACCTACCCCCTAAAAAAATGTGACCAATCTTAAAGTACATTGACAAATGTAACAATACTTAATGTTAACATGGCGCATTAAATACTCTTAAATAAATTTTCATGCAGCATGTAAGCACCTTGTCTATGTAGCACCTAGCCGTCTTTAGATCTGCATAATACAAAACTATTGACATAGCAGACAGAGTTAGTGTGTAAAAAATGGCTGATATAATTGCTGAGGTCACATTTGGCAATGCCACTCTTCATTTCTCCTTCAAAATAGTGGAATAGGACTTATTTTTTGCGTGTTGTATTGCCTCTCGTTCGCCATGAATTATTATGCACACTTCACACAGAAGAAACTGACAAAAACTACCCCTTACTTTAAAAAACTTCTTCAGGTTATGCATATTATAGGCTATTATTCAACCTAATGACATAAATTACTGACTTAGTTTTATTTTTTAGTATTGATTGACTTGACGCAAATTGGTTAATTGGCAATTTACCATTGGTTATTGGTTACTTATTAGATTTGATCCATATAAAGAAAAATTGAAGAGTAAGAGAGGTGTAAGACCAGAAATTTTAGGATTGGTTAAGCATATAAAAACTTATTAATTTGCTTAATCAAATATCAGTGCTTCAGATCTTTGAACTTTTGGGACTGATCCATTTTCTCCTCTTGCTTAATAAAATAGTTAAAGAAAAAGGATGGAATAAAAAGAACTTGTTTGATTAATGAAACCATGGCATTATTCGGCTACTTGTTGCCTGAGTTCAGTTGTTAATAATGTGCAATGTTTATCTGTTACGCAAAGAGAATGGAAGGGATATAAAATATGAGGAAGATGAACATATTTAAATTAAAGGGCTGACACACATACACAGCATTATTTAGCACAACGGCATGAAGCTGTCTTCTATTATTCTTGTTGAGAATCAATAGAAAATTGATTATGAGATGAAAAAGAAGATAAATTTTACGTTTACAAGGGGTTTCTATTACTCTGGTCACGAGGGGTACTTAAATTTTATGTCATAGAAAGATTTTTATGCAGATCATAAGAATTGAAAAAATAGAGAGATTGATTGAAACGAAAACAAGGAACCTGTACCTGCTTTGCTTATATGTATACTATTCAACAAAAAAAATCTAAAATCTATACGAAGTTGTTGAACAAGAACTGAAACCAAACCTCAGGAAGGTTGGATTGGTTATAGATCTAATGGTAGTTCTTTATCCGGAGACAGCTGAGACCTTCTTTCTCTATTCACAAACCATTGAGCTGTTCTTTTAGCTATTGGAAACCAAATCTGCCTCATTCTTTCCTCTTTAAGGTTGTTTTGAACAGAAGAAGAATCCTTGAAGACCCTCATCTTCATGCCTAAATCTCCAAATCTAGAGACAGCAGTGATTTCTGACATTGACCTTTTCTCACCAGGGTTCACATACTTTGGTGCAAGACTTGATTTTCCTGCAGAATCTGATGTAAAAGAAGGATCCTTTTCTGAAACTGATTTGATGTTGCTTAGTGCACTAACTTTGCTCTCGAAGGAAATCTTCCTCTCCATCTCCTCCTTGATGTTCTTAATTTGCTCATTTTCTGACACCTCTCTTGGGGTTGACATCAGGTCTGCATTTGACTCGATGTTGCTGAATCTGTTGCTTGATGTAGCATTCAGCATCTCCGAATTCAAAAACATAAGGTCTGAAGAACTCACGTTGCTCCACCTGTGCTTGAACACAACATCAGATATAGTAATCATGTGGTTGTGTTTATGATACCCCTTCTGGTTACCCTCACTATCTTCTGCTCCATTTTGGATGAGCAATTCTTCTTCCTGGACACCCTTTTCCATTTTCCGAAAGCTGCTTCCAACACTGAATCTTGATGAACCATGATGCTCTTCCTCTCTCTGCACAAAGATCTCCAAGTTAGATTCTTCACCTAGACCTGATTGGTTTGCTAGCCTCCTTAAACTGTTTGAATATGTGAAGGTAGTGTGGTCCTCAGGGTTGACCTTGTGCCTGCAAATAGGACAGCTAGAGTGCCTCTCAAGCCAGTTGTCTATGCAATCAATATGAAAAGCATGCTTGCACTTTGGTAGAAGTCTGAGAACTTCAACATCTTCAAACTTTGATAAGCACACTGCACACTCCAGCCCTTCCTTTGACCCTTTGAGTGAAGAGAATCTAAAGAAGGGGAGTGATTCTATGACAGTCTTGTCAATTCCTGAAAATCTAGACCTTGATCTCACAAAAGTTGGTAGATTTTCTCGGTCCCCTAGAGAAGCTGAAGCGCCACGGTGTTGACAGAATTTCGCATACATGAGAAGAAAGAATGTGAGTAGAAACATGACACCAAGGATTCCTATGACAACAGCAAGGCTTGGCTGGAAATTGGACACAGCATCTCCTGAAGGTTCAGCAGTCTGTGCTCTAACATGGAGGGATAAGATTGAAAGAACAAAAAGGATAACACCAAGCTGATTCATGGTTCTGGTTGTCCTCTTGCATTCTGCAGCAGAAGTTTGACAATTGACGAGTTGAAAGCTTATAGATTTATAATGGGGTTGTTGTGCATGGATATTATTCAATGATTCTCCCCCAAATGGCAACCTTTCCTTATGTCAGTTTTCTTGGTTTCTTCTCAGGTTACGTTTTGCGTCTAACTTGATTCTTCATATAAAATATCATTAAAATATTCGGGACTCGGTAGTGACCACAAGGTGGTGGGGGTGGCCTACAATTGTATTTAACTCGGGTTTTTGACTTGGTTTTGTGTCCAATGACATATGCTATGACAAAGCAAAGTTTTCTAGTTTAATCCTTACGCCACCTTGCTGGTAATACATGGGAGATTACTCCATAATCTCACCTTGCGTATGAAATTGAATTTTGAACTTAACCTCGTTTTGGTTTTGTCTGTACTACTTAATGCTGATTCTTTGATATGACTTTTAAAATTAACAGACTTATTATATAACATGATTTGTGTAATAATTAAATCACGGTCTAGAAGACATTTATACTTTTGATGTATGTGTTATTTATTTTATGTTTCTTAAAAGTTACATTATTACATATGGGATATGTGGATGACAATGTCAAAGGTAGTAAACCCCACAGAGGATTGGGAACAGTGGTAGGTAAAAGCTGTGTTTCAGGGCAAGAAAAAAGTCATTTGTGAGGAGGGTTTAGGCCATGCCTTCGTGAGAAAATGGTGGGGAAATAGCCTTGGAAAATCAGAAAAAAAAAATGTCAAAGGTAGTTATCACATCACATTCCATCAGTCAAGGAGTTGGGTTAAGTCTACCTTTGCAGCTGCTCTTGCAGCTAAGGCAAACCTTCAAGATATGGATCTTAAACCAGAAATGCCACACGTTTTTTAAGAAGGGATATTATGATCTCATTTATCAACAGAAAAAGTACATGAAAAATTAGTTTGAGAAGAAAAAGATTATCTGATCTGGCTGCATCTACTATTTGAATATGAAACTGATATAGGTTTATGTGGAATTTAATATATTATCAATGCTCAATGATGATCATGAATCCTTCACTAACCTTCCTAACAACAACCTGTTATATTCCTCTCAGTACTTATATTTTACTAATAGCGGCCAAGTTAACTGCATCAGTTTCGCTGACCCTGCAAAAGAAACTTAAAAAAGAAAGTGTTGAAAAACGATGTTAATATACAGATTTCAAGTTTGATTTAGTCAATTATAATAAAGCATTCAAAAAAGGACATGCTTGTCTTGCTGCTTCCTAATAAAAGCTGTGATGTTGCAAGACTTCGTAGCAAAGAGGTAGAAGGTTATGTAAAACGTTTGGTCAAAGCAATGCTTTATTTTTTTCCATGCTAGTATTGTGACAGCAGCAGCGGAAAAGATAACGCTAATGATACGTGATAAACACGAAAGAGTTATGGGTGAAATTATTGTCCTTTGGCATGATGCCATATTTAAGCTCTGAATTTAAAATGGAACTGCTAGATTTGGATGATTATTATTTATTACATGTTGCAAGATAAGGAAGAAAGAGTTAAAGTAAGAGTTTAGTTTTGATATAGTATTATCCATGCTGAATCACGTGTTACCACACTTTTAAACGCCGTGACTAGATAGCAAAATAAACTGTAAGTTTGCCAAGACAACAAACTGATATTAACAATGAAACAAAATGTGGTAAATATGTAAGATTTGAAGCTCCCTGTCTAAAAATGGAATTTGGCACAAAAACTCTTATCCTGTGGGACAAGTGAGGCTCCGTTTGAGCATGGGGAAAACAGAGGGAAATGACAGTTCAGGAGGGTCATTAATTCCCTTGTGAAATGGAGTGATCTGGAAGAGATTTTTGCCCATGCCCCTTTTGAATGGACTTGTCACGTTTCTAGAATGGAGAGTTTGGAAGACAAAAGCATCGGTGGAAGTGGAAAGTGAGCGCAGGTTTTCTGGAAGTTTGACGTTTGATAATTGAAAAGGAAGCATTACTTTTAGCAGCAATGACAATAATGATATACACCATTCTAAGCAATGTTTAATCTTAACCACACGTGTTTGGTTACTTCACTCATTTTAAGTGCCTACAATGTCGTGAAATTTAAAAACTTCAAAAAAAAAATCTTTATATTAATATAAAATGAAGAATTCAAAATAAGTCTTTCAAGCCTTAAGAACTGTTGTTCAGATGTGGAATCGTTACTCATCTAAGAACTGAACTGCTACGTCAATTGCTCAAATGGTGAAACCGGATAACTAGTTTCTATGTTTTAAGAACTCTCCTCCATAAGCACCTTCTTGCATACGTTCTAATAAAAGCTTGAAAATAATTGCTACAAGGGATTGGTTATCCTCAACTTTTGAAGTCCATTTAGTGCCCAACATGACCTTGGTAATCTGGAAACAACAATACTGTATAGATCCTTGGACAGATGATGCTAGCAGGGCCCATTATTACATACAACTGCAAACTTGATTGCATTGGCAACAAGTAAATGAAGTGGAATAGCCAAACAAGTTATCAAAGTGTGTACAGAAAAATGGTAGGAATCTCAGTCATCTTTACAAAAATTAAAGCCCGATTTCCCTGATTCTCCTGTTGGGAACTTCAATAATACTAAGGTACAACTTAGACGGTACAAGATTAGCCATGGGAAGAGGCAGCAGGATTGCCGTTTGCTACTGTTCCCAAAACTCCGCTGCCCTCTGCAGCTGCTTGGTCTTCGTTTGCATGGCGAGCAAACTCCTCAGGGGTCATGTGAGAACCATGGCATGCACAGACAATTCTAACTTGGTTAGTGCTATATCGGTAAGTAACACCAGATATTGTCCTGCCATTTGGACCTGAACCTGTGGTGGATACCCAAGGCAGATTTGGATAGGAACCACATCCACCAAATTTAACATCTGCAGCAAGACCAGGCTTAATATTTGAAAAATCAATGATGGAACCTTCTCCTGATGATTGGTCTGATATATCTTTGGCCCTGAGGTTTGTGCTTCTTCCTTTCACATCTTCAGGTTGTGAAGAGGGGCCTTCTTCAGTGACACGCTGTTTGCCATCTCCTTTGGAACGATCTAATGGCCTTCCTTCGTATGGTATGGCCTCGGATATGTTGTTTGAGATTGCTTGGAGTGCAGCTATATCCATACAATAACATTATAATTGAGCTTGCAATTAATATACAAACATATTAAACTGCAGTCTAAACAGATATACAAACATTTATCACAGGGATAACTTTTCTGACATAAACCGGTTATAAGTTTAATATTTCAATATTATATGAGATTTAACATATTTGGTTTAATATATCAATCTTGCAACCACTATGCACTATAGATTATACGCAGTCCAAAGCATTTTAACAATTTATCAATCACTTTTACCAATATGTTCCATTCATATAAAAAGTACCTGGGTTAGTTGGACCCCTGCCAACATAAGAGTGTAATTGTTGAGGACGAGAAACCAAACCCCATGGTTGGTCCTCCAACATGGGAAGCTGAACAGGCGGATATCCAAACATCACCGGCAGGCTCCCATTATTCACTGATTGGGCTCCTGCTCGTTCACCTGTTGCAGCTGGCATTACATGCATCACTCCATGTATCTGAGGGCCTGGTGCCCCAACAGGGCTAGACTCTTGTACTGGAGAAGGGTAAGATACATTCATCATATTTACAGGTTGAACAGAAAACGAAGTGCCGTAATTCATGTTTGTGTGCTTAAAGTCTTTTTCTGATGACCCATTAAACCTCTTCTGCCCATTAAAGTCAGTAGCATTTGAGTCAGCACTTCCACGAACCTCTTTTGCAGCATCAGAAGAAGAGCCAACCCTGATGAATCCTTTGGAACCATCACTGTGGTGTGAGATGGGCCTGGAGGTGGAGTTCTCAGTTTCAGAGTCAGCCACATCTTCATTTTCTGCAGTTGAACCGTCCTCTGTTATAGAAATATGAGATGTTCTAGCCCTGTCATGTAAACCAGCGTGGTGGACATCACTGTCATGCTTCCTTTGATTACGTATCTCATCGAAAGGCATTTTCCGCTTATTTGCTCCCTCTGACCGTTTTTCATCCTCAATTTCAAGAGGTTTACTATTCTTTGCTACCAGAAACCCTCTGCCATTTAAATTCAAAGAAGCATTCTCTTCTTTGGCCTTAGAAAGGTCACTAAAGAAGTTCTCCTCAGGCTTTGGGGAATCAGTTTTTTGCGTCCCACTAACAGATTCTGGCTTCTGAGGAGCATTATCAAACATGCTCTTAAAGTCATCCACAATTTTGCCACCTCTACCAACTTCTTCAGCCCTAGTATCTGAGGAGCTACCATTCTTACTCTTGGGTTTGGCAGACGAGCCACCACAAGACAAACCCAAGCTGAGCTCAAGCCCACTCTCATCCTCCATATTGTAATATCCAAGCCTACCAAAATTTAAAACAGATCAAACAGCTTGATTGTTGTAACTTCCATAATACTTGTTACTCATCAGCCCACACACACCTTTTCACCGTAAGCAACCGTCCTCAAATATCTGCATTTAAGTTTGAAGTCAGACATGACAAGCAATTATCAGCGGCACAACAAAGGTTTAATGAATATCTGCATTTCTAGTTTGAAATCAAACAAAACAAACATTATCAGTGGCATATCACAGGTTGATGTAGAGAGAAAATTAACACAACCACGGTTTTGACTTAGGACGAAACTTAGATACTGTTTCTTAATCACTGTTTGTATTTTTCTCTGATCAAAATTGAAATTTCACCTCAATAATCCACATCACAATAGTTTATATGAAACGATTAGGTGGAATATTGAGATGAAAATCCAATTCTGATCGGAGAAAAACACAAACACCACCTAAATAACTATATCTATGTTTTATACTTTCACTTTAGGAAACAAACATAAAAACAAAAAACTCATTCCTATCTATATTATCAAGGATGGGATAGATTTGATTAATATAAAATCCCATAGGGAAAGTGAAATAAACAAATAATTAAAAAAAAAAAAATCCACCAAACCAAACACTCCAAATAGAACTGCAAAATCTACAGCAGATTAGAAGAATAACAACTTCCAAATTAGAATAAAAAAACATATTCAGTCAAATTTACTACAAGCAATGATGTGAATCAAGTGAAAGACCTCACCTTGCTCGTGATCCAAATCTTCCCCCTCTCTCATACTCTCCAAGGAGGTGTACAATTCTAGCTTCTGATCCCCCAATCTGGAGAAGCCAAAAGTCATACGCCAAATCAGCAGCTACAAGAGCGTGCCTTTTTTCCCCTCAATTTGGAAACTTTTGTGTCCCAAAGCGTTGCTTGAAGGATAAGAAAAAATGGGTAAGGCTCCAATCGGAGATCCAAAGCTTACTCTGTGAGATGCACGATGGGAGAACAAGAAGAAGAAGAACCATAAAAGCATATCAGAATCAAGTAAATTAGGGTTCACATGCCAATGATTGAAAAAATGAAGAGTAATAGAAAAAGGGGGAGAGGTATATATACCTGAAATCGGGAAGAGGGATGATCAAAACCCTAGGTCAAGTCTGCATCTCTCTCTCTGTATGTATCAGTGGAAGATTGAGACTGTAACAGGGAAAATGCTTTTAAGGATAATATATTTTTTAAGAAAAAAAATAGCAATTTCTTAACCTTGGATTTTGCCAATGTGATTCTTACGTTGGATCCCATTTGATATATTCACATTTTTTTTTCATTTTTTTATAACAAATATATACCCACTGTTTTGTAGGTGGGTCAATCAAATCCGTCATTTTTTAATCAATTCAACACAAAAAAATTATTAAATTAGATAATTTTATATTTTTGTAATGACGTTTTAATAAAAATCAAAATAACATTTAGAAAAGTAAAAGAATCACATGAAACATGTATGGCTATTATTTTATTGGCTATAGAGCTGTGTAATTAGGATAAGGCTTAAGATTTAGGAGGAATATGGAATCATGAATCTTAATTAATAGTGTAGAGTTAGAAATTATATATAATACTTATTAACTATTAATTTTTAATTAAAAATAAAAGATATATATTTTTCGACGTTTTAAGAAAACAGTAAATTCAGTTCAATCATTATGGAGATTGAGATTTTGCAACTTGAGTTCATTAACTCATTGATTTGAGCAAGAATATTAATAAATTAGATTCGAATTTTTTTGATAAGAAATAATAATATGGAGTGAGCAAGTGATAAATATCTTGATGGGAATGATTTTGATCATCTCTTGAGAAGGTCAATACTGTATTTAATTGTTTTTCATACATAAAATAATCATAATCATCATAGTACATATCAAAGACCATGTGATATATATATATATATTATTATTATTTTTCCTTTCAAGTGATAAGGTATATTGATTTAAAAGGAAAAAAAAATAATGTAGTAGATAGATCTTATAATTAATTATGACTATAATAGTGTGGTATAGAGGAGAAGCCACCTACCACTTTTTGTTTTTGGTGTTTTGTTGTTGCCATTATTTATAGAGCTGAAACATAGTAGGAATATAGCAAAGGTTAGAAAATAGAGTTAGTTGCTAAAACTAAGTTTGTTTAGTTAGTGAGTCAATAATAATAATAATAATAATAATAATAATAATAATACCTTTCATATCCTCACGTTATCAATACAAAATCTTCTATTTTCTTAAAAAAAAAAAAAATCTTGCGTGTTAACATTGGTCCTCTTAGTCACCATCTTCATAAAAACATCTTTTTTATGCTTTAAAGAATATTAGTTTTACATGAATTTCTATAGTGAAAAGTCAAAGTTAAACTTAGAAATATCTTCAAACAGTTTGTCATTTTAATTGAAAATTAGTTTAATTTCATTTAAAATCCTAAAAGATAATAATCCTGAATTTTATAAACAATGACTTTCTAACATTAAAATATATATATATATATATATATATATATATATATATATTTGTATATATAAGTATACATATAATTTCCATAAATCATTCCAAAATCTTTTAAAATTAAATAAAGAAAGAGCATAATGTTATTTGTAATTGTTGTCTCACCTACAATATTATGTCTCTTTGTACAAAGTCTAAAGTATGATTACAGAATAACTACATCATAAAACATATGTTAGACTATTCTAAACAAATCACATCACTTAAGATATCAAATTATATATATATATATATATATATATATATATATATATATATATATATATTTATATATATTATATATAT
>Ga0099825_1002047_pt1 | contig 26500 bp, 16 predicted proteins | sample SiratroredBW_FD_76838 | JGI IMG/M metagenome (GOLD analysis project Ga0099825, IMG submission 76838) | Root nodule microbial communities of legume samples collected from California, USA - Siratro red BW | ecosystem: Host-associated > Plants > Roots > Nodule | place: USA: California | collected... | reverse complement strand
TATATATATATATATAAATATATATATTTATATATATATATATATATATATATATATATATATATATATATATATATATATATATATATATATATAATAACATATATTTTATAGATGTATATGCAATCATATATTGTTTAGAATTTAAAAAGTAGAAAATAGATTAACAAATATAATTAATACTTTGTAAGATGTGAGTTTATACACTAGTTTAATTATGTATAATATAACATACCGAAAGACATACACAATGTATCTCAAAACGAAAAAAGAATGCGAGTTGTCCCCTTTTCAACACTCAGAAATTTGGTGGAAACCGAACAATGGAAGTGTTGGAATTGTTATATCAAATTGGTTTATTAAAAAAAAATTAAATAATTATTATTTTTGTAATTACTACATCAACAATTTTTGTGTTACTATTATACTGTATCAACTCAATATTATAACCTATTTACACGATTTATCAAACATAGCAATAAGCGTTATTATTATGTATAACATACACAGATTTATCAAATATAGTAAACGTGAGACTCAAAAATGAAAAAAAAAAAGTAGAGATTTTCTTAATTGTACAATCTTCCAACTAATGACATGAAGTAGGTATACGCCCACAATCTCATTACAACACATTATAAATCAATTTTTCCTAACTTTTTCTAATCTGCATCTCAAAATGTATAATATATTAATTAATAATAAATTTAAGAAAGATTATTTTATTTATCTTGTCTAAGGTTTCAAGCTGAAAATGTAAAATAACATGATTTTATTTAGTGGAAAAAATAAAAATCAATTTTTGATCTTGAAATCTTACCTATTTTTAATGGTAGTAGTGGTGGAGTTCTTCCATCTTCATCCAATCACAGAGAGTAGATGCAACATCATCTCATTTTTTATATGTACTGGCCACGAAAACAAAAAAAATATCAACTATTAGAGTTTAAAACTTGAGATGTTATTTGTTTATGTCTATCTATGAAGTTTAAGAGAAAAACTTGAATCACTATAACAAGTCAGTCTTCAACAAAGACTCATAGTATATAGCCGAAAAATATCGTTACAATGTTTACAATTAAAAAAAAATTAGATTAACAAGATAAACGATAAACTTACAACACATAAAATTTTATAAATATTTTGTTTAATACATGTATCTTTTGAAATATTGTTAGCTTTGTAAAATTGTGTTGAGTAATAATACTTACATGTATGTATGTTATAATTGGATCAAGTATTACATTCATCTAATAAATATTACTAATTACATTTGATATTTTCAAATTATTCATAATAATTTTAATAAATATTAAATTTGAATGATAAAATACTTATTTTTGTTGTTGTAATTTATTTTATGGTAACAAGTTTTAAATTATAATTCAAAAGTTACCCTTTAGCACAATCACATGAATGAGACAAATTCTGATTCAAATTCCCTTTTTGAAAAGTTTTAATAGTGTTGTACTTATTGGTATCTTTAAATAAATTTTGAATGTAACAATTATTAAAAACAGAAAAAACAATTATCCTCTTATTTGAGGATAATGGAAAGATATATAGGAAACATAATATTCTAATCTTCCAACTATAATCTCCAATTCATTTATTTTGAAATATTTATCCATTCAATGCCACGTTGGTAACGGATCTAGTAGGAGATATATTTTACAAATAAGATTCTTTAAGGAAAGTTATTTACATAAACAGGAAAGTCTGTTATTTAAGTAAAATAATTTAAAAAGGAGAATGATATGCATTTAAGAATGAAGAAGTTTAAATAGTAATTGTCACTTAAATAACAATATTTTATTAATATCCATATTTAGTGTTATTTTTTCAGTGTCTATGGCAAGGATTATAGATTATTTTTTTTTTTGTTAGCAGTGTTGCATCTCTCAAGTGAGTAGAATAAATTGCTTCATTTAGGTTGTGATTTTCTTGTACCTAAAGTTAGAGCATAAATTTAACTTAATTGTTCAATTGGGGTGAGAAAACCAACACATTTTCAAGTTAGGCTGAATTTTCACTTCAACTTGTGTATCAAGCTAATTAACTAGTCAATCTTAACATCTTGTTATAAATAAATCAGTGACTATAAATTAATATTATTATTCTATTGGAACAAACATTAACTTAAGCATTAAAATATGTTTAAAGTGGTAATTAAAAAAAAAACTCTCATTAGAATTTTTTTTCATCTAAGAACCATTGGAATTCTAGCGTTCTTGATTGTTTGTGGAAAATCTCTTCATCAAGAGGACTGGAGCACAACACAATCTACAAATGCTTGATTATGAGAAATAATATTTATTTTTTTATTTATTTTTTTAGAAAAATCTTATCATTTCCTTTCAAAAAACTATAGCTCTTTAGAGTTGAAGATGCTGGACAAAAAGTTGCAACTTGAAATTCACATGGGCTTATGGGCCCATGCTAAAAGCAATGTAAACTAGTCATTCTGAAAATTGTGGGGGTGCAGGAAGTAATTGCAACTAAACTAATGGCCCTTATCTTTATTTTCTGCCCTGAGCATTCAGAAGAAAGGTTTCAGTTTCTAAATCATCACCTTGCCGTTCATTTGATTTGAACCAAAATATTATCTTATATTTATTTTATTGTTCTTAAATATTTGAATAAAAATATTTCCTATTTATTATTATCGTTATGTCGTAGTTTAAAAAGTAAAATAATTTTCAACATTTTAAATATTTATTCTTAGGAAAAACGCAACTACAATCTTCAAATTTACACAATATTCAATCAGAAACAATCCGTTCTCAGATCTCATCTCGGGTTGGGGCAGTTCATGATGGTAATTATGCCCTAAAAAATTGTGTCTCTTATAAGACATGAATCAGCAATCATGACCCAATATTATTTTCTAATTTTATTTTGTTTGTTTTTTACTATTCCTTGAGTCACTTTCGTTTTGAATGGGATTAGGAAGCTATCAATTTTTCTCTATTTTCTTCCACTCCTCAATCTCCGCAAGGTGCTCCAAACGTGTCCATCCCAAAATCATTATTAAGGATAGCTATTAACAAAAAGAGAACCCCATTTTCAGCAACATAAATTAATACACTGTTAAATAAGACCAAAATAAATAAAATTATCATCACAAATAATGTTTCCACGCCCTTTAAAATATTCAATTTCAAAATTGGGTATTGTGGATACGAGGGACAGAGAACAACTCAAACAATTGTTTCTTTTTCTTTGTTGCCTATGCCTACGTTGGTTAGTGGTTACATTATACTATATTCCCATGGCCCCCAATTGAGATGTTCTTGGTTTTAAAGAGAGAGAGAAAAAAAGAAAGGTCAATACTTTTGTTAGAGATTATGTCATTATATCTCACCATTTAGGTTGATTTAGGTTGGGTTTGTCCACACAAAGACGCAATCAAAGTTGAAACTGATAAAAAAAATATAACTTTTCCAACATTACAAGTAACGCAGCAAAATTTGCATCTATGCACCATGATTTAACACTCTACATGTTAAAAAGAACACCCTATTTATGGATTAGTGCCTAGATTAAGTCTAGGTTTTGTGCAATTTATGGAAGAAATCTAAAGATTGGTGATGTTATAAATTACACTCTCTTTTTCCCAAATTACAACGGACACTTAATTTTTCAACAATGCAATGCAATCAATATATGTACAACCTGTCACTTATCCATCTTGTTATAAAGTGACAACATAGTTTTAAAGAACTTGGCATGTTTCGTGTGGCCTCACCAACGGGAAACTGGTTTGAAATTCAAATGGACAGTGCCAAAGAGAAAAAAATAAAGGTAAAAAAGAAAACAAAAAGAAAGGTGAGGACATGAATAATTAAAAAGTGAAGAAGAAAGGAAGGAAAAGAGGGTAATGATTCATTCTACATGGCATGGTGAGTGGTGAGTGGTGAGTGGTGAGTGTGGTGAGTGATAACCTGGAAAAGAAAGGAGTGGGTGGAGACTCAGTTTCAGAGAATTGAGTGGGTCATTTCATCACCCTCTAATCAAAAGTAGGTTACACAAGTAAAAAACTTCAATTTACTCTTAAGATTGAACATGTGCATGTGGTCCTACACATTTTATCATTAATCTTTGCTTCTCTCCCACTTTTCTTTATAATCACAATTCTATCATATTCTCCAAAACATACCAATTCTATAATCGGGTTCTGAGTTATCCATATTTGAAAAACGGAAAAGAAAATAAATAATATACATATTATATGATATATGACAACTTCTTCAAGTTGTTTCCTTGCGACATATCTGCTTATGAAAGCATTTTGTCTATATGGCCAACCACTATATATTAATTCATTAAATTAGGACTTTTTAATGGTGCAGGTATTTTGGATGTTGCTTGTTTCTGAAGTGTACAATTAAACAAAAATAAAATTTCAATTTCAAAGAAGAAGAATATTCGAAGATTATTAAGGCGGCTCAAGATTGATCCGGTCATGACTGTCAATTTTTTTCATTTGGTCTAACCAAACAAATACTGTAACATCCAATTTCAAATCTTATCAACTTTTACAGATAGATATATTAAAAATAAAAAATAAAAAATAGTTATTGACTTTTAGATTTTCCTTATAGTAAATTGCTTTTAACGTTGGTTAACCTTGAAAAAACTTTATAATCATAATAATGATTTTATTTTCTCAAAATTATAAAAAAAATATAATTATAATGATTTTATTGGTGTATTCATTTAGTTTTTTCATGAAAAACAGCGAAAAAGAGAAAAAAAAAGTTAGGAAGTTAGTGCAAAAAACATGTTCCGGAAATGAAAAGTAACAAAAATGGCTAACAGGAAAAAGAAAAAAAGAAGAAGAATGAGAAAAAGCAAATCCAACGGTCCCATGCCATGTTGACTTCTCACCACAAAAGAAAAAACAGAAAAATAAAAGTAAAAACGTCACATGACGTGGATACTGCATGATGATTACACGTGGCAAATCGATGGTTAACATTTGTGGGCCCACTAAACAACAACCTTTTCTCTCTCTTCATCTTTTCAAAAGTTGGTAAGACATTGGCACCCACGGTTTGGCTTATGTTTTACACTGAAAACATATAGAGAGAGAGCGGAAAGAATCTTCCATGTTTCTAACGCATTCTTCTCTCTCTTCTTGCAACCATTACCAGAGCATGCACATCATAAACCATGCGTTTTTTTACGCTTTTGTCCCTTCCGTGTTTCTTAATTCACATGTCACTGCCCTCCTCAGACATTATCATCAGCAGCAACAACAACAATAATAAGGTTTCTGAGTTGGTCGTGTCGTGTACATGGCTGTGTCCAACGGCGTCGAAGCAGTGTTAGAGTTTCTGCGGAAGAATGGCTTGTCGGAAGCGGAGTCCGCGCTCCGAGAAGACATTATCGAGAACACCGACCTCGGAAACTTCGACTACGAGAAGTTCTTCTTCCCCATGGTCCCGCCGCCACCGCCGGTCAAAGTCCGATCCTTCTCCCGACCGTCCGAGCTCGTCGCCGCGGACGACGACAGCTCTAAATCCAGCTCCGACGAGTTCGTCACCATCGGTTCTTCCACTTCTCGCGTCTCTTCTTCAGGTACTCCAAATTCAAATTCAAATTTAAATCGAGTTTAGTGCTTATGCTCAATCACATGTGTTGATAAGTGATTATTGATGAGTGATCAGTGATTGATCACTCTCTGTTCGAAGTAACGGAGACCTAACCAGTTACTGTTTGGTGTTTTCTACTCTGTGCTCTTACTGCTACTATTGAATTGAATGCTTTTTCTTTTAGTTTTTTACACTTGTGTTTTAAGTTTGTAAATTAGGATCGCGTAATTGATCGTTCAAATTTGATTTCCTGTGTTTGGTTTTGTTGATCACACAGCTCAATTGCATGCTATATTAATTCAGCGTTCAGGAGCCCTAGTGGTAATTATCTGCAGAAAAAAATATAAAAGAAATTCGTTTTGGGGGCTGCAGAGTTGTAGTGGTTTCGTACTGGAAAACAAATGCTAGTATTTAATTTTTGTTAGAAAGATATGATTTCGTAATTCGTGAAAACATCAATTCAGTTGAGTGGTGCCATTCACGAATGTTGGAGAATGGAGCATCCTAAAACCTAGTTGTTTTTGCAGAATTCGTAAATCCGTATGGAATCCGTTCCTCTTCTCAGACTCAGAATGATTCCGAGTCTTCGTCTGAAAGATTATCTCAGTTTGGCACAGCACGTGATTATAACGATTTTGACATGCAAAATGAACCGTATTGGTATAATGAGAAAGATGATGACTGTTTCATGACTCCTAGTTTTGAAGGGCCAGATTATTTTGCGTGTCAGAGTGAGGATAAGTTTGTCATGACAGCAGAAACGGACAACCAACGTGACAATTCTCCGCATCTTGGTTACAACTTTGAAGAATTTCAACTGAAGGGGAATAGTAATGGTGGTTACATGGACAAGGCATGCCTCGACAATCATTCCTCTGTAGGGGATGGAACTGTGACTTATTCAAAAGGGAATTGTCATGTTGATAACAAGGACCAGTTTGAAGAGGAATTAGAGGGTAAGGCTGAGAAACCCAGTGTTGCTTGCAGTTGTGAAGTTCCATTTTGCAAAAGCAGTCCTGGTTCTGGAGGTTCTTGCAGTCTGGATCCTACAAACTTCGGCTATCCTAACTTGAAGGAAATCCATCCGAAGAATTTTCATTTGAAGGCTTTTGGGGACATTAACTCTCTTGATTATACTTCAGAGCTAACTCTGAATCAAAGTTTTGACTACTACACTAAAAAGGATAGCAGTAAGGAGTACAAGGGTCCTTACGACTTAACTATTGAAGTTGCTAATAAAAATCTACCAAATGGACTTGACACCTATAAAGCACAAGTTGGTGGAGAATTAGCTGAAGACTGCCAAGATCCAGAGCTTGCTACAGATAGAGAGGATACCACTGATGATGAGCTCTTAAAGTATACTCAAGAGGAAGAATACGAAGTGTTTGATCTGCGAATTATACATAGAAAGAACAGGTTTTGAAAGATGATCTTGTATCTTAAACTTTCATTTCTACCAAATATTCCTGCTAAAGCTTGTGAATAAGTTGATTTTGAATGTGTAGAAGTTTAGGAATTAGTAGAATTTGAAATTAAATCCACTTTGTTCCTCTTTACTTTTCTTAAGTTTGAGCCTTCAACTTTTCTTAGTTGGCATTAACTAAGTTCATGAGGATTTGGACTCGGTATTTATTTATTATGAAATTTGTATTGTGGCTTTGCACTTTTGTTCCTTATCTATTTAAATAAACTTATGTTTTGTTTGAGTCTAATTTGCTATCGTCCATTATTGCATCTACAGGACTGGATTTGAAGAAAACAAGGAACTTCCGATTGTGCTAAATGCAGTCTTGGCTGGAAGGTATTACGTAACAGAGTATCTTGGTTCAGCTGCCTTCAGTAGGGTTGTTCAGGCACATGATCTTCAGACAGGAATAGATGTTTGTTTGAAGATTATTAAAAATGACAAAGACTTCTTTGATCAAAGCTTAGATGAAATCAAGCTTCTGAAACTTGTCAATAAGGGTGACCCAGCAGATGAACATCACATTTTGCGCCTTTATGACTATTTCTACCATCAGGTATGTCTCATACAGCTGAATTGATTTCGTGTAAGGTATACAAACGTTTAGTTCAAACTATATGCAAAATTATACTTGCTTATCTGGACTGTAGAGCTAGAGCACAAATAAATCCTTTTCATATAGCTTTTAGAATTATCTAATGGAAATTTATCATTAACATTTCTTTATATATCTTCTCCCATTCTATTATATTAAGTCTTAAGTTGCTTATATTGAATTAAAACTCCACAGGAGCACTTGTTCATTGTAACTGAACTTCTGCGAGCAAACTTGTATGAATTTCAGAAATTCAACCAAGAATCTGGAGGGGAAGCGTATTTTACATTAAAGAGATTGCAGGTTTGTTCAAATAGAAGAAAAATTTGTGTGCCTCTTTCACATGATTATTTATTCAGTTGTTATATTCCTAGAGATAGTTGTCTTAAGCACTGTTGATCCTTCACAATTTTGATGATCACCAATATCTATCTCCTATTAATACATGCCTATCGATTGTTGGATAGTTAATTCAGCTATTTGAATAGAATTGCTTCTTGTCAGAAATAGACAAGTTGTCTAAATGATTAGGGTTGTTGTTATGCTTCTTTGTAGATCATTACTCGTCAGTGTTTGGAAGCATTGCAATACTTGCACAGCTTGGGAATTGTTCACTGTGACCTGAAGCCAGAAAACATTCTAATCAAAAGTTACAAAAGATGTGAGATAAAGGTTATTGATCTTGGAAGTAGTTGCTTCCTAACAGACAATCTGTGCCTATATGTACAGTCCAGGTCCTATAGAGCTCCTGAAGTGATATTAGGTCTTCAATATGATGAAAAGATTGATATATGGTCTCTCGGATGCATCTTGGCTGAGCTATGCTCTGGTGAAGTACGTTCTAATTTCCCTTCTTTTATGATATCAATGAAATACATTTTTCTTTGTTTTTAACATGAGCAAGGAATTTGCTTTCTTTCATACAGTTAAATCAGATTTTCAGTTGGTAAGATAATATAATTGCGGAATAATTTATTTTCAAAGAATTTTTTGTTATTTACTTATCCTGAAGTTTTATGTCTTCTGCAGGTGCTGTTCCCAAATGATGCAGTTGTGATGATCCTGGCACGAATAATTGGAATGTTTGGTTCTATTGATATGGAAATGTTGGTGAAAGGACAAGAAACGCACAAGTACTTCACCAAAGAATATGATATTTATTATGTAAATGAGGTTTGTTTCCCCTATTTTTCCTTTTCATAGCTGTTCCTTTTTTATCACATTTGTCTTTTATGTGAAATCTTAGGTGAAAAAACATTCTATTCTTGCTGCTGACTACAGCTCACATTCACTCATTTACTTGAAGTGAAAAAATAGCAAAATGTTTCCTTGAGTCTAGAAGTGTATTGGCCTGATATGATCTAGTTAACACGATAATGAAGCACCCTTTCATTTTCTTTATGAGTGCTTATTAAATCTTATATTCTTACTAATCCTTGTGGTCAATATCAAATTTCCCAAGGGCCAAGTGAAATTCCACAATCTTTTCTCAGAATATATAAACAACGTAAAGTTGATGTGAAGCAAAACTGAGATGGATTAGTAGAGTGAGAAAATAGAGTAATTGCAAGGGGAGTATAGATATGTACTAGTTATGTGCAATAAGGGAAAAGAATAAAAAGTCCCTTCATTCATCAACATAATTAATTTGAATTGTTAGACAGATAATGCTAGAGTTTCTTTATCCGTTAGAATTGGACAGTTGTTAGAAAATTTACAAAAACTTACATACTCCACTTAAACAAACTAGACCCCCTTGACTACTAGTGCTACTTTAATTAACGTAGCTAGAGGATAAAGAAGGTAGAAAGGAAATAATGCTAAAAAGTCTTACATTTCTTCATATCCTCATTGCACAAAAGCAATACCTTAAATAGCCTACAGCTACTAGCCTAATTGGATGACAACTCTACAAGTATAATAATCTAACTTTAGAAAAATAAAAGAAAACACAAACAGTAAAATGTTAATCAATTACAATAATTTAGCCCCATCTTTGAAGTTTGAACTACTCAGGGTGGGTGTGTTTGGATTTTAATTGCCAAACCAACATATTTGATACATTTGTTTTTCAGATTCAGTTAGAATCAAATCTCATCTTAAATTCCAATTCACTTAAAAGTTACAATTGACTTAGAAGCTACAATAAGTTGGTTTTTTCCACTCCAATTGAATTCAACTCAACTTAATATTGTACACTCTACACAGGAGACTGATCAACTGGAGTTCTTGATTCCACAAGAGTCATCGTTGGAGCAGCACCTACAGGTTACTGATACTATGTTTATCAGCTTTATCAGATACCTCCTCTGCATCAACCCCAAAAGAAGGCCAACTGCAAGACAAGCACTAAAGCATCCCTGGCTTTCTTATGTTTACTAATCCTTTCTCTGGTGGAAAGTTCAGTAATTCTATTGGAGTTACCCACATCTCATTATCTCTTCAGCTTATATTCTGCATATAGCAAAGCTTGCAATCACAATTTTGGTTTGTTTATAGTCTACACCAAGTGTCACTGTCTCATTCTGTATATTTTTCTTTTTGGCCTGTTGCTTTATAGTTTGTTCATTGTACAGAATTTCTTCCCATTATTTTTTTGCCTTCCATGAATGGAGAGGTTATCAGAATAACATTTTCTTGTGACCCCATTTGGTTCTAACATAATATCACATAATACAGGGGTTCCATCAATTCACTGAATTTGGACTAATTTTACTTTCTTTACAGAAAAAAATAGAAGTTTCTCAGCCATTTCAGATGCCAGCCTTTGTAAATGTAAGTTTCATTCAATCACTGAGATTGGGCTACTGATTAGACGCTCAAGTAATTTGCTTTATATCAGATTCAGTCCTTATTTCTATGATTACACCAAAAAATAATAATTCTCACTCTGAAACATGAATAACTTTATTTATTTTCTTATAAGACAATAAATTATTATTATTTGTCACTTTTATCATATGTTTTCTAATTCAATTATTAATTTTTCTAAATTTTGTTTTATACTCAATTTACTTCTGCTTTTTTTATTAATCTTTCCTCTTTTATCTTAAATTTAAGTCATTAATGCTCTTATTTTTAATTTAAAATAACTTATTATTCTACCTAGCTGATTTAAGTTGTTTCTCATTATTTAAAAATTTTATTCATAATTTAAAATTCACTTCAATTAATGAACACTTGTATAATAGATAAGATATTTAGCGTCAAGTTAAAATTTTAATGTTGAGAAACATTTATAACATACAAATTTAAAGTAGACTTTACAAAAATATTAGTAAACTGATTTTTAAATTATGTCAACAGAATTTAACAAATATGAATGAAATCAAACATGGTTATAATTTTATAAAGTGTAAAGAAAATGATCGTTTGAAATAAATGAAAATAAATACAAGTATCTTTATATCTTTGTATAACAAAAAAGGTAGTCCACCGATAACGTTCCCCACTTGAACATTGAGGCTGCTTTTGTAGTCTTTTAAATTTAATATCTTAAAATTTTATATTATTTTTAGTAATTTTACTGCTTACCAATTATTCTCAGTAATGATTTTTACCATTTGTCTATTGGAAACTTTTATATAGAAACAAGGATATTAGTTTATTAAAGTCTAATTGTTTATGAATTTCCTCCATTTAAACTCATGAGATCATAACTTTCTTTTACACAAATGATTTCATCAATATATGCATTCATAGACTCAAACATTTTATTTTAGACGTATAATATTATGTAAAATAAAATTTATTTAATGGAGTAATTATATTTAAAAAATGATTTCATCACTATATTTGTTTCGTATAAACGCTTATGGGTATATTCTGATAAAATATTTTTTATTAGTTTTAATAAAAATACCAAATAATGTGAATACTAATGTCAATGTAAAAAAATGTTGTCAAATTAATCAGAAATCGACTCACATGTGACTTTTAAAATTTGTATTAAGAAGTTAACAGTTTTATTTACCTAAGCTATCAAAATTTATTATAATAAACACTCTGACATCTCTTCATTTCAAATTTTGTCTGATCCAAATCGAATATTTACTATTACGGTGCATTAAATTTGGAGAAAATTCTGTAATAATATAGCATAAAACTAAAGGTTGTAGTTTTTATGAATGTGACAATTTTTAAAGTAACATATTATTTATTTGATGATAAAATAGAGATATTACATGTATAAATTTCTTTACGCATCTTATAAATTTCTAACGTAATATTTATTCATTTTGTGGATTCCAACCATGTAGAAAGTTAGGCCCACTTATTATGTCATACACCCTCTCGAGAGCTTCTTCCCGCACCTCCATAATATCAGCATGCACCTCTATATTTTTGTTAATTCTAAACCTTGATGAAAAGACAAAAATGGAGTGCGGAATCTTTAAGTAAAAACTAACTTCAAATGACTTTTGAATGGTATAATCTGAAAGTCAAATCCAATTTCAAATAATTTTTGAATTGTAGAATTGGAAAGTCATTTTATAAAAAAATTTACTTTTAGAATGTCAAAATCGGAAGCTTGTAAAAATGTGAAAAAGAGTTGCCTGTTCACGATGCCATCCTCATGCACACTTTACACTTCTATTCCAGTTTTGAAAACATGATCACTGTTGATGGAAGAACAATTGGGCACATGAGAGAATTATAGAAAGTAAAGGTGTAGGGAGAAGAGATTGAAAAAGTATATGAGGGATGAAATTGAAAAGATGCATGGAAGAAGAAATTGAAATGGTACAAGAGAGAAGCGGTATTGAAATGGTGCAGGGGTGAAGAATGCAGGAAAAACGACACAGTAGGGGTGGAGCGAAGGTAAAGGGTGGTTTTAGGTTTAAACTTTTTTAAAAAAATAATTTTATCTTTTCAATTATTCTATAGAAGTGCATGCTAATATCATGGAGGTGCAGAAGCTCTCCACCTTCTATTTCTCCCTTCGTGGGCTGGACATTGCTAGTTAATACCCCTCAATATGGCTATTAATTCTTCGTGCACCTCTCGTGATCTCGTACTTCATCTTTATAGAATTTTGAATTTCCTCCATGATCTCGTCCTTCATCTCTATAGAATTTTAAATTTCAAAAATAAAATAATAAAAAAAGCATGTATTTAGTGTAATTTGTAAACCTGATGTTACAATAGCCACTATGTGGACATTATCTGGACTATAATTTTATAAAGCATATATTTGATTTACAAAATTGCAAAAAAATTAATATAAAATCTATAGCCTCACTAGCATGAGCACCACTAGCATCATTATCAGGAATATTGGATCTGTCAATTGATGTTGTTGTACTGACTTTGGGTATATAACTAAGATAGAATTTGGCAAAACAAAAATACAGGCAAAACTCTTCATTTGAAATGAATTGAGAGTAAGAAAGACTTTTTATTTAAAATGTTATTGGAAAATAAGAAGAGGAGTAAATGTTCAATGCAACAGAAAAGACTATTCATTCTTATTTTAATTACATTAATTTTAATTAGGTAAATTGGACATTAACTCATATTATCTAATATATATATATAATATAAACTGGATGGTGTCATCTAGTAAAATGTAAACCAAATGAGATGTCATCTAGTTTACATTAAATGTCATCTGATTTACATTTTCAAATTTTATAATTTTTTAGAGTGAAAAAGTGGAGGATATTGTTAGGTTTTATAATATTAGACTAAGGATATAATAGATTTTTTAAGTCTAGTATGAAGGTGCAAAACAAGATCATGGAGGTGCAGGAAGAATTGGTCCTATTATAACTCTTCGTTCTTCTATAAATTTATTTTATGATAAAGTAATGTTTCAGAGATACTTATTATTTTTAAACACACCTAAATAGTGGTAACATTTATATATTTTTTCTCTCTTTAAGTGTTCTTTAGTATTTTGATTATGTTTAATTTTTTCTTCACAAAAATACTCCATCCACAGTACAATAGACACAAATATCTGTTTATACTGACCATGTTTTTTACGTGTAATTCATGAAAAAATATACAAAATCCTGCATGTGCTACCTCCAAAACATATTTCTAAATACTAATTGAGAAAATAGAAGTGATGTTTTCAGTTTGAGACACAAATAAACAGTGACATATCTACAAATTTAATGGTTTTCATGGCAATCACCAGCAACTTTGACCACTCATGGAACACACAACACACAATTCACTTTTTGTAAACCTTTTGCTAAATAATAAATATTTTCCATTTCTTTCTCTTTAATGGGCCCAAAAAGTCAACTAGTTATCCATCTTATTACTGTATTTATCAGTTTTCTACAATTTTGAAAGTAAAAATGTTTGCTGTAAAATATATATCATGTCCAAATTTTAAAGAACTGGTAATTTTTCATTTTTTTATTCTATTGTATTTAAAATTGATATGTAGAAATTAATATTCATTTATCGATATAAGTTTAATTCTTTTAGTTGACAACGATTTTGATATTTATTTAGAGTGATTGCGTGGCACACAACTTGCACTGGACATAGCACATCTTTCATCAAAGCAGAATTTAAGATGATGTGTTGATAACTTAAATTTATAGGCTATAACTAACTAGTATCTTTCTCGGTGTTTACAAATTTTTGTGGTGTGATTGAAAGTGAATGAGTGGGGTCAAAAAGATAATTAGTGTGAAAAAAAAATATTATTTAGATTCGACTGAAAAAAGAGAATTAGGGTCCAGAATAGTATTGCAACATTCTATTTTTGAATGTTAATTAACAAAGATGATATATAGAGAGGGATTCACATTTTTAGTGTTTAATTATTAAATTTTATTATATATAATTCGTTTAATAAGAGATAGTATTGGAAAAAAATTGTAAACAGTCAATTCAATGTAATCGTATTTCCTAAGAGTTTCTAAAAAAGCATTTCTTAATAAATATTCAAACTGTTTTTTGTCCTTATTGAAAGATTATTATTCAAAACACTTTATATTTATAAAAAAAATTAAAAGTTTAAAGCTTAACTTGAAATTGGAAGAAAAGTGGAAACATTTTTCTTGAAAATTTGTTTTGGTGAGTTAATTTTTTTTTTCTTGTTACTTGATTTTCAATCAAACCAAAGAAAATGGTTATGTATGTTTTTTTTCTCTTTGTTTTCTTCGTATTCAACCATACATATCATAAGATGCACGTGTCGTTCCACCATATTACTTTTTTATTAAAACATTATTATTATTATTATTTGAAGGGAAAATGTAAAACTAGTTTGAGCTTTTAGTTTTTGGTAATAAATTTAAATCCCAATATATAACTCCATGTACACTGTTCCATTTTCTATTACAAGGCCGAATTTTTTTTTTATAACTTTTTTAAGATATTAAATAGTACCTTTTATTCATTTTATAAATATATTTGAAACATATCTGGGTAGGGCTTTGAGAAATTTAAGAAATTTATGCTTCAATCATACTTTGTTTATTTATTCAATATGAATATCTCTATAACATTATAAAATACCTTTGAATTTAAGAAATTTAAAGTAAACCTAAATTTCAAATTACGAGGTATCAGTCGAATATGACTGCTGCTACCTTTCTTACTGCTCCTACTATTACAATCAGACTGTGTTGTACTTTTCTTTATAATGATGGTTTAATATTTTATTTCACCAAAATTAAGAAAAATATTTTTTAAATAACTAAATTACTTACTATATTACTTTTATTTTTTTTATTTTAATGTAGATATATTTTTCTCTTTATTTTTTATAAAATTAAGGGCATAATTGAAACAAAATGTCTTAAAATTAAGAAAATTGTGAAAGAACATATTTTTTTATTAAAAAACCGGTAATTGCAAAGGAAAAGAGGAATTATATTGTATACAAATACATACTAGGCTATTAATTTTAATGTGCATTGGATTGGTTTATGTAAATTTAATTAAAAAGTTTTTAAGATACATTTTAAAAAGACAAATAGTAACTGCAGCATCATTTTCGTGTGAAAATAAAATAAAATAAAAAAGTATAGTGTTTTAACACAATATAATTACCTTTATTTTATATTCTTGATAATATTAATGATAAACAATACAGATTATAAATAAATTAATGACGACAAGTTAATTTATATTACCTTTTTTCATTTATTTATTAGTTTTTTATATATGTAAAAATACTTAGTACAATCTCATTGTGACTGTGACTAATATAATAAAACTAAATAACATAATATATAACATATATATATATATATATATATATATATATACTACGTAAAAATTAAATAATAATTTTCTAATTATAATTTTAGACTCCTTTCAGTTATTGTTTCGTAAGACTACCTATACAGGCATGTCATTTTCTCCTGCATAAAAGCACAATTATTAGTCATATGATAACAATAAATAAAATAAAATAATGTAAGCTAGAAAATAAAATTAACGTAACATAAGCTAAGATAGAATAAATGTAAGAAAAAAAAAATACAATTACACGATATTACTTTTACTTTTAGAGTATTTAAATTAACTTAGATATAAAAGAATATAACTTTAAAAAAATATTATTTAAATGGAACTTCGTCGCTGAAGTAACATTTTGTAAATGAAAGCATGTTTTTTCTTTATTGAAATATCAATATATCAATTAAACAAAAAGATGTCACTTGAAAAAATTAAAGGAAACTAACAACATTACACATAAATCATAAATTACAATACTACAATTCAACTAAAGACTTAATAAATGTCCAAACAATGATTAAGAATTTTTTTTTGCACAAATTATCATCAATAATAATACAACTCAGCTTAACAATCTAAAGATAAAAGCATAAAACTTACCAAGTTTAAAGTCAAGTATTAATTTAACATATTTTAGTTTAAATGTATCAACTTAAGACAACAATGTTCAATCTAAAAAACTAATAAATAAATGAAACAAATCCTGGTTCCTCAAGTAAATAACAATTACATATCAAATTCAAGCAATTTAACAATACACCATTTTGATCGGCATATCAATCCATCACATTATCAAATTGCGACTTCTACCACAATTTAATAAAACTGGTTTCTTTTACTTTCGGTTTTTGTTCTAACCTAATAAAACAAGAGTTGAAGAAGAGAATAAAAAAAAAAAAAACAATAACTTTTACACGTTTAAGTAAAACTACTTCAAAAATTATATATTATTTGTTCAATATCCTTAAAAAAGTTTGAAATATAACTTGGGTGACTGAAATTAAAGCTTAAAAAATTAATTTGAGTAAAATCTCTTTGATCAACATGCATACGAAGAAGAAAAACCATTGATTGGTTATTATTTTCCAATTTCACGACTCTGAGTTTAAATTAGAAAAGTTTGAATCGAAGCTATGACTGCAACCATGTTTTCAGTTTCCAAGATTCTGACTAGTCTCTGTGAGTGGATCCAAATGAATTAATTGTGAAATTGTAATATAATAAATATAATAATAATTAAAGACTCCAACATTGTCTTTTGTTATTGGCTCATTCATATCAGAGCAGCTTCCTATTCTTTATTATCATTTGTTACCTCTTTTGTTCATGTCAATCATCAATCTCCTCTTTCCTCACGCGCCCTCACGCGCCCTCACGCGCCCTCACGCGCGATTCCAACACCGCCTCAATCATTCATCTTTTTCATCACTCGCCGCCTTCCCTCCCAGCTACTAATAATTATTTTCCAGCTCTAATTAAATTTTAAACAATTCATAAAATTCTATGTTTTAATTGCTTAAGTATTTTAAATATTTTTTTTTATTTAAGCATCTATTAATTTTACCATCAATGAGATTATATGGTTGTTATTTGTGTTATTTATAGAATGTATTTTTTAGGGGATATGTTTTCTGTGTGAGATTAGACTTAAATAAATGAAATTATGTCATAAATGATATATTCAGTTTATAAACCAGGTATCGTGTGAGGAAGGTAAGACTTTTTCTACCTTTTATAGGTTTTTAGAGCGATTTTTAAATAATACAAATTTTATTAATTATTATGGTTGATGTAATACAAAGTTAATTATATTTAATACAACTTGAATAGTTTTTTGTGTTAAAGTAATACTTAATAAATGCACATTTCGAGTAATTATATTTTATTATTTTAATAATGTTATAACCTTTATTAAGTTTTCAAAGAGACATGTAAATGATGAATACGTTTTTTGCTAATGGTTTTCCATACACGAGTTGTTTTTATCATGCTTAGATTCATTGTGTCTCATATCTTAAATTTTGCTTTGATTAAGTTTTAATGCCTTAAATTTTTTAGTTTATTGACTTATAAGGTAATTATATGAATAAAGTAATTAAATATATTATACGTGTTAATATATCGTTAATATTACTTTTTCTACATGAAGGAGTCCTTTAGATATATGAACCTCCTTTAATGTCTATTATATATTAGTTAAGTATTAATGTATATTTAAATACGAGAAAAAATAAAGTAAAAGATGTTTCTTTCAGCATTGTTTATACTAGTTATAATACACTTAAATAATTATTTTGGTCTATGTATAACTACATACATGAATCATCTTATACTTACTTTTTTAATTATTTAAACATAATTAGTTTAAAGAAAAATAAATATATGCTTACATGCATAATCTTATAACTTTTTTTTTTTAAATATGTGAATGTCATATGAATAATAGAAAACCCATTTTAATTAAATAACGGTGTTTTAAATTGAATTAATGTAAGACTATGATATTATGTATAGGTACTAAATTGATAAAAAAAAGTAAATTATAAGATAATTAATATTGAAAATATCATGTCGAGATAAGATTATTTTATAATATAGTAAATGAATTTTTTTACAAGTTATTTTTTGATAATATTTATAATATTGAATCAATTTTTTTTGTCTTCTCCCACATCCTAATGTTAGTATTTATAATTATAATAATAATAATCATTATTATTATTATTTGTTATTATTTATTTATTTTTATTGTTACAATGATAAGTTATCATTGAATTTATTTGTTATTAATTATAGCATTGGTACCATTAACTATCCTACAGTATTTAGCGTTATTGTAATATTAATATTATTGATATTTTTTTTTATATTATTATTATAGTTATGATTTTAAAAAATTAATTACCACCAACTAGCGAAAACATATATGTTAACTATTTTTTCATTTTAAAATATAACTTTAATCACCATTAAATATTATAATTTCAAAATTATGAAATAAAAAAATATATTTTAATTAACCTTCTTTGGTATATGAAATATTGAAAAATAAAAGTTGAATACAATTTGGCTTTAGTAAGATATTGTGGATGAAATTTTGACAAATAAAGATTAGATAGATTAATTGTAGAAATGTTATTAATTATATTTGTATATATATATGGAAAAAATAATTATCATTATAGAAAATTGTAAAAAAATATATTAAAATTTGTTGAGAGAACTCACTTATATATATTGTTATAGATATTGCTACTATCAACGTAGATATTATTTTAAAACTAAAATATTATTTTGTTCTTATATGTTTTAAATATTTCATTTTGATAATTTAACTATACAAAACTCTTTTGGGTCATACCCTTTCGTAAAATTTAAACTAACACTATTAATGTTTTTTCTTTAAAATAATTATTTTAGTATAGTAACAATTAAAAACCGAAACAAAAATTAAACTACTAAAGTTATTAAATTAACATAGTGATTATTAAAAACATGACACAAAATTCAACATACGATTTTAATTCATTAAATATCTTGATTATGTAATTTTGGTTATTAACATATTATATATTATATATTTGTGGGCTATTTTAACATTTCATACTAAGTTTCTCAATATTACATGTTATGTAATAATTTTTATTAAGAATCAAGTATAAATGGTTAGTTTAGTACAATAAATATTAATACATTTTTTTAGTATAATAAAAAAATTACAATATTAATTTAATAATTTACTGATTTTGTTCAAATTTCATTAAACTGTTAATATAATCGAGAACATATTTAATTTTAATAAGTATTACATTTGTCACATTTGTTTATTAAAGAAAAAAATTAATGTTAATCTATAATTAACTTTATTTTTTTTAGTTTTCTTTTGTAGTAAAATTATAGTTAAGGTTAACATGGATTTATCCTTAAAGAAATTATTAATAATTTTAAATTCACAAGAAAAATGGATAATAAAAACTTTTTTCAAAATTAATTATGTATTAACAATAATTTAACTTTAATAAAAACATGTAATAATTACTAAATATGTGTTTATTTTAGCTATTAATAAAGATCAAATAATTTTAGTAGAATTAATTTTTTTACTAATATTTTATTTTTTGTTATATTAAAATTAAAATATGTCAATATTGATAATAGGTAATCAACTATTTATGAATAAAGAAATGAAAATACATGTGATAATTTTAGTTTGATAAGATTAAAATGACGCGGTTGAATAAATGATAAAGACTAAAATTGATTTTAAGTGGACTTAATATATAAGAAAGCGATTTTGGTTTTTGAGTGAGTCGTATTAACGTGAGCCAATCAATTTCCAACGAACAGAGAAAAAGCAAAATATCCAAAATCCTAATTTCTTAAATAACACAGAAACCTAGAAGCCATTCGTGACAAACGCGCCACCAAGGGCTTCACGCGCAACCGCAGCGCGTGAGGTGTTCTGCATTGGCTTTTCCCCTCCCTTCTCTTTTGTATCGTTCCCACCCTCTCTCTCCCTAGACCTCGTCGAAGCACCACCGTGACCACATCAAAATCAGACGCATGAGAGAGGGAATCTGAATAAAAGCCCGTACGAAGCACGGCACAATCGCAATTTAAAGCAGAAGGAGCGATTTATAAATTGTTCTGGTTTGGGTGGTTGGGTTAGGGTATTATCTATCTCTTGGATTTGATATGGGCGAGTTGACTCAGGCGGAGGTGTACTCGCCGAGGACTCAGCAAGTGTGGAGGGCACTATTGAGTTGGTTGGCCTTCTTCTTTCAGATCTTCTTTCAGATTATAAGAGCCTTAGGTCACTATCCTCTACTCTCTTTCTCTTCTTCTTCTTCTTCTTCATCTTCCTCTTCCTTTAAGCCTCTTCCCTCTGTTGAGCTTGTCGAACACGATTCGCCTCCTCCGTCCGCTCTTGAAATCACAGCCGTTGATTATTCCCCCGCCGATCGTCCCGTCCAGAAGCTCACGGTATTCAACTATTCCGTTTTTCTTTTTATTACTCTTTGCGCTTTATTTCTTTTTGCTGATATTTAACGGAAGTCAAAACAAAGGTGTTGGAGGACTCAGTCATTAATTCCTCTCCTATATAACTGCTGGAGTTTTGTTTCTTGTTATTGATTTTTGAAAAAACTTGTTTCTGACTTTGGCTGTGATCTGAGTAGGGTTTGAGGAGGATGCTTAAAGATGTGTCTGTGTAAGGAGGTGAATAGGAATATTTATGGCATAGAAAGATAACTGAGCTTGTGAATCTGTGTTTTGGCGATGAAGATGGTTTGCTTTGTCTTTTGTTTGTACTTCAAACTTCGTTTGTTCCTGCGGCTTCGTTTGCTTGTTGTCTTCTTTTGTTTTGTTTTGTTTTATTTTGGAGTCCTGGTATCCAGTTTTTGTGTTTGGATTTTGTTTAAACGTGGATGGATGGATGTTCTGGTTTTGGTTTTACAAGGACATGCATATTGTGAAGTTTATTGTGATGGTCTTGTTGACTTTCTTGAAGTGGAAAATGGTTGGCTTCTATGCTCTCAAAGGGTTTTGGAAGCATCTAAAACAGAGGATAAAACGTTAGAAGTGGCTTTCTTATATTTGGGGACATTTGGTATATGATTGTAGAAGCTAGTGCTCTGGGTTTGGTTTTGTACTGATTTCTGTTGCTTGCTTCTCAGAGTTGAGTCACCCTTGTTTGTCACAACATATGCAGTTCATCTTGATGTTCTTTTTTTTGGTCTTATGTTGCTGTGTGCTGCATGTTCCTGAGTTTGCTTGTAAGAAATGGTGATGTGTTTTTAAAACTTCTGCATGGATGTTTAATATGTAGCTTCTCTCACTGTGTTGTTTAAAGTTTTCATTTCCTCGTCTTTTCATGCACGCTTTACAAAAACTTGCAAATGCCAAATTTGGCATGCAATTCATGCTATGTACTTCTCAATTTGTGGTTGAAGTCAGAGAGTGCCATGTCAAATATAAGGTGCATGGTATTTTTAACATTTGAATGAATCAAATTTCTGAACAGAAAGGAATAACATACAGGTTTGAAACATTTTTTACTAGTCAGAAAGAAGAAAGGGAAAAGTGGTATATGGGTGTATTCTTTTGATAAGCGGTTGGAAGAATACCAATGATGTCATTTTCTATGTTGTTTTCTTCTGTTACTTCCTCTCCTCTGCAGATCTTCTGTTACTTCCTCTTCTCCTTGAATATTGTTACTATTTTATTCTTAATTTCCTGTTGCTAATGTAGACTTGATCTTACATGTGTACATGTAGGTGGTGCTGGACTTGGATGAAACACTGGTATGTGCATACGAGACATCAAGTTTGCCAGCTGCTCTACGGACTCAAGCAATCGAAGGTGGTTTGAATTGGTTTGAGCTGGAATGTGTATCGATAGACAAGGTAAGTTACTTTGTAATTTGCATCTGATTATTTGGCAATACCTAGAATATTGTACACTCACCCGGGCATGTTGGATTTTCAAGGAAGGAGAGGGAAAACCAAAAATCAATTATGTTACAGTATTTGAACGCCCTGGGTTGAAGGTATTCTTGAAGAAACTGAGTGAATTTGCTGACTTGGTGCTATTTACTGCTGGTCTTGAAGGTTTGTCTCAAAATACTAAGCTGCTACATTTTGTCGATATTCATCTTCTGGGAATTATGTTAAATGTATATGCCTATGAATTCTCACAGGCTATGCTAGACCCCTTGTTGACAGAATAGATGTGGAAAATCGATTCAGTCTACGGCTTTATCGGCCCTCAACAATTAGCACGTGAGTGCATCTGTCTTGTTTCTGATCCAGTATTCTGTTTTTTATGTAATTAATCTTTGTATTTTGATTACTGGTAGGAAGCCAACTACATGTGAGTTAATTATAATCTATTTAATCTTTAATTAGGCTTTTTATTCCTTGTTTTATGGTGGCAGTCTATGGTTTCATGTTCTATGCCTGTCTTCTCTTTAAGTTTGAGGGTCAGTCAATGAATCTTGACAAAACTGATTAAACAAACTCAGGCACTTCTATCTGATGCAAGTTTGTTGCCTTCATATTCTATTAATGCTTGACGCCATTGGACCGAACGTGCCTTTGCTAAATTTAACTGCAGTTTGCTTTATAGTTAAAAGTATGAAGGTTTTGTGCTATTATAAAAAACCGTGCAGCAATTATCTCTTTATTTATTTCTAAATTTTTGTTTTCAACTAAATGTGTATGTTATTTTCTTTCATCTGCATGTGTGGTACAGACACACATATATGCATGTTTGGGATCTTCAAATTCAATAATTATGGTGCTTACAAGTCTGGAAGAATGATACATCTTGTGGTCATTTTTTTTGTGTTATTCAGAGAGTGATTGTGTTAGACTTTTCCGCAAAAAAAAAAAAATAAAAAAAAATCTGGATAGCTTTTATAATATCTTTGAAGTTTTAATGATATCTTTTTATTTTTTGGAATTATGTGCTTTGGACTTTCTTGCTAAATGTCTTGATTCTTTTGTTGGTTTTACAAAACTCATTAGAGATAAATATGGGTGAGATGCACAAAACTGTCTAGAGCCAGTTTAGGAATTTTTTTGAATAAGCACGTATAGTGAGTAGAATCAAATAAATCAAGAATGATCAAACTTCTCGTATGTTTAAAATCAATTATGCACCTTCACATTTTTTTCTGAAGCAATTTAATAAAATTTCTTCATGAATACTTGATTTTTATGCAAATTTATGAAATTTGATTCATTTTTTTTTCAGCAAGTATGTGTTGAGGTGTTTATCCAAATTAGCTTTTAGCTGGTTTGTATATGTTTTCCTTTTTGGTATAGTGGGAGTTGTACCACAAGTTGAACTCTCCCAGATTCCCTCCTATCGTAACCTCCTGGGATTGGTTTGCTCTGTTTTTCCATTTCTTAGTTCTAGACTCTGTTCTGCATAGTCAAGGTCACAATTGAATTTTGGATTTGCATTTTTTATAATCAGAATCATTTCTGGAATTTTAAACTTATTTGAATTATTTTGGGGCTGTGTCTTCAAGTTTTAAGTTCAGAGTCTACTGGATGAATTTGTATAAGCTTTCTTATAAATGCTGGTTGCTTGCAGGGAATATCGGGAACATGTCAAGGATCTCACCTGCATTTCAAAGGATCTTTGCCGCATTGTAATTGTAGACAATAATCCCTTCAGCTTTGTATTGCAGCCAGTGAATGGAATTCCATGCATACCTTTTTCCGCTGGGCATCCACATGACACCCAGGTGAAAGATACGTTTTATTGAAAATTAAAGCCACCAGTACCAAAATAAATAAAAAAAACTACTCATAATTTTTTGATGAACTGCTCACTTACGGCTTTTTGTTGTGTATAACAGCTTCTAGATGTCATTCTCCCCCTTCTCAAGCAACTTTCTGAGCTGAATGATGTAAGACCTTTGCTCTATGAAAAGTTCCACATGCCCGATTGGTTCCAGAAACAAGGGATTCCGGCTTCTAGTTGGACTTTGTAGGATTAAACTAGTTTGCCATTAAGCTCTCTGTTTATTTTTGCTGAAATTCTTAGTTATTTTGCTGGAAGGGCAGCTGCTGATTGGTTGAAATAGATTTTTTGTATAGCATCAATTTGTTTTTGGATCACTCAAAAGGTTTCAAATGCTGCTTCTTGAAGTCAAATCAATTCACCACTTGTGTATGTAGATTGCCAGAATTCTGATTCTTGTTTATAGGCTTGCAGTCTGTTGGAAAGTATCTTGTTAGTCCGTTGTATAATTATTATCAATAATTATCAGTTTAAACATTCGTTACGTTGCAAAGTTTGTTATGACCAGTGTTGGTGAAGCATGTAAAATAAATCAAGGCTAACCAACTTCTTAAATAACGTGCTTTCTTATTTTCCTTATTTAGGGTCAATTGCTTTAACGAGTGCAAGAAGGTTTCAGGTGTGGGGGGTTCATTACTATTACCGTTAAACTTTTAAGACCGATGATACGGTCTTGGGCATAATTTATGTTATTTGAGGAATTCAACGGCTGGAGCTAGTAGTATACTTGATAACTGCTTACATTTTTAGGTCGCTCTCATTCAAAATGCTATGGTACATTGACCAGCTTGGAATTTTTTCTGTGGTCGAATTAGGAGAAACTTTTTGGTTTGAGGTAGGTATTACTGGCCTCTCAATAAAGAGAACAATTTTAATTCTGCCTCCACATTGCGTGCTATCTTGGAGTTGTTGTCTGTTTTTTCCTTTGACTGGTTTTATATTATAGTATTTTACCTGCGACTAGGTTGTTGGAAGTAATGTAGTATGTAGTTGCGTATAAGGATAACTATGAATGTTTTCTTACGGTGAAATCACTATTCAGACAATTATAACTTCGGATGGACTGAACCAGGTGACTATGTTGGAAACATGGAATATTTGACAGTTAGTGAAATTGATATATTGTATATTTAACCAGAAGTGAAACAGATGTAATAAAATAAAATATATTGGAACAAAAAGTAAATTTGTCATTTTGCTATTTAAATATATGATGGAACAAAAAAATCGTTACCCGTATTTTCGAGAAGTAAAAGGAAAATGGCCTTTGAGATGCAACAAGGAAAGGTATTAAAATTCATTTTTAGTTCACTTAATATTATTAATTAAATTTTATTAAAAACCTATAAATTAATAGGTGAAATTTTTCCAATAATGTGTTATGTTAACATTTTTTTTTAAACATATCTTACGTTTCATTTCATTGACTCAAACTAATTTAAGCCAAATAAATTTGTGTCATTTAATTTTATTTTCACTTTAAACATGACACAGGATACCTTTTCACTGATTAAAAGTGTCTTTGATGAAAAATAATCTAATAATTATTTTTTTAAAGATGTAGGTGCAAAGCAAGGAGGCTTTTTATCTTGAGCATCACAGTCCAGTGGAAGTTTAGAAACACAAATCGATATCAGGTAAGACACACCAATGCTTGTTTGTATTGAATTTACTTATATGCTTATCAACTAACTATATTTCTATGCATAAACCGATCAAGACAATATCTTCTTTGAAGCTAAATTTTAATTTTGTTTCGCCACTTCCTGAATTTTGAGCTAAATAATTGTTCTCTTTGAAATTATACAGACATAATGTGCAAAATTTAGTGTCAGCTCCTATATATATATATATATATATATAGTAAATTCTGACTCCAAAATATTAGCAACGGGCAAGGCAGCCGAAGGGAGTTGGAGTATGGTGATATGTTTAAGACATAGGAATTATCTGATGATTGAATGGAACACCAACATCATCTTATGTATTTAGGTTGTAAAAAATAAGATAAAATATAAAGCAATTATTTGCAATCTGCCAGCTTGACCTGTCCTTAAAAGCTCTATCCAGTATTCCTGAAAACCTTCACAAACACGAATACCTTTCCATTCTCAAGTTCACACTTTGTCTCTGCTTCTCATCTCTTCTGCTTCTCTACTTCTATACCCTGTGTTTATTCTCTAACACTATTCAGCTGCGTTGTCTGAATGTCTCCTTTTGATTTAATAAAACAAAATTCCACTCTAATACCCATTCTTGATATATATATATATATATATATATATATATATATATATATATATATATATATAT
>Ga0099825_1002046_pt1 | contig 26506 bp, 15 predicted proteins | sample SiratroredBW_FD_76838 | JGI IMG/M metagenome (GOLD analysis project Ga0099825, IMG submission 76838) | Root nodule microbial communities of legume samples collected from California, USA - Siratro red BW | ecosystem: Host-associated > Plants > Roots > Nodule | place: USA: California | collected... | reverse complement strand
ATATAAATAAAAAAAAAAAAAAAAAAATATATATATATATATATATATATATATATATATATATATATATATATATATATATATATATATATATATATATATATATATATATATATATACATATTAGAATTATTTGCACCAAAATATTTTGTGTACACCTTTTTACTTTAATTTTTATATATATTTTATGATTTTTTTTTGTTAAATTACATATCATGTTTAATAAAACATTGAAGAGAGTTTTGCATAAAGATAAAAAAGAGTGACATTTAAAAGATACATAATCCATCTCCAATTAAAAATACATTCACTTCAAATCTACAAAGTTAAATAATTGATTACACCAATTTAAGATAGTAAACTGTAACATCAAATTTACATAAAATTCTTAGACATATTTTTGTAAGAAATGGTATGTTTAATCAGGAACATTGAGAGATGGAGGGTGAGCCTTTCTTGTTTGATAAATGTTGATAATTTGATATAACAATTATTTTTACTGCATTTCAAGTTGATATTCAATTAAACTAACTTTTCATGTCATATTTTCCATCAATATTTTAATGGCATTAACTAACTAATTAATGTTCTTAAAATACTATGTATAACCAAATGTTAGGAAATGTTTCTGAAAATATTACCCCTAAATAAAATTTGAGGGTTTCCAATCCCAACTTTATAGAAAGATGTGTTCCTGTCATGTATGAAACCTAATATATAGCCGTTCTTCAACAGTTCCAAAACATCAAAATTAGAAGCAAAGGTGGATTTATAAACATACAATTAATCCTTTCATCATTAATATGAAGTCAATATCTAAAAATTGTTATGAAGAGATATTTAAAGAATATTTTTTTTTAAAAAAATCTTATACATTTGAATTTAAAAATTAAAAAGAAACTTGAGTTATTTAAAATTAAAAAATATATATATAAAAGAATTACCTTCAATTCATAATTGTGAATACATATGCTTTTGATATGGTCCAAAACCAAATCAGAAAAAGATAAATGACAGGGAGGATTAGGTAAGCTAGCTTGGTGAAGGATGACAAGCATTTATAACAGTGTATGAGACATCCCAATCAGCACCTTTTCCTCTTTTTGTTTTTATTTTCACCACTCATCTCTATTTTGTTTTTTCTTTTTAATAGGCAGATAGAGTTTTCTCAGAGCATTGGAGGAAGAGGAAGCGGTTTCTGTGATTTAAAATACTGTGTGCGCCCAAAGAATTTTGATTTTGATATTTTGTCTATTAGTGTAGTTTGCTTCACAATTTTGAATGACATTGAAAAAGTCCCTGTTCATAGTGATAGGGATGAGTTTGAGTTAGGTGTTTAAAGAAATTTTTATCAGTATAGAAAATTTTCAGACATTTTTTTATCAATAAAATATTATTACAAAATAAATTATTTTATGGAGAGAAGATCATTTTTTTGAAGGAATAATTACTTTTAATAAATACATCTAAAACATATTTAAGTTGTGAAAACAATTGCTGCATACCCTTGTATAAAGCTTGGTGAAGGATGTGTGCAGCATATAGAACAGTGTTTCTGCATGGATTTGAAGAGAGAGAGACATAGCAACCAGACTTCAGCTTCCACGTTCAATCCGAGTCTCCAGCAGAAGGACACGTCTCCTTCTCTTCTTTAACACTGTTAAAGCCAAAGCTGAGAAAGCTGAGTCACACTCTCCCTTCCCTCTTCACAAAGCGTCAAACTCTCCTTGAAACCACTAGAAGGCAGCTGCTGCGCGTTAGCCATGCACCCAATCACGCCGCCACGATACCCAACCTCTCCTCCCTCTTTTTGTTTTTCTTTTCACGAGACAGATTAAGCTTTCTGATAGCATTGGAGGAAGAGGTGGCGGGTCTGTGATTTTAAATGTCATAGGTGCAGAGAATATGGTCATTTTTTCTAGTTTCCTTCACAATTTTGGAAGAAATTGAAAAAAGTCCTTTTCCACTTCGAGAAGCGGGAGCTTGAGTTATTATGCATTGAAGGGAAGAACAGCATGGGTTGTATGGTCCTCATCCTGGATCTATCTACACTTATTATATTTGTCCATTCTGGTAGTAGGTTTTCTCAACTCCCAACAAGATAGAGAAATTAGTGTATGTCCATGGTGGATTCCCTCACCTCCTTACTTTGCCAATGACAGAGTGATATATGTTATTATGGAAAATACTAGTTAGACACTTCATATTATATTTCTATATTTTGTTAATAAAATATTATATATAAATAAAATAATAATATATTAATATTAAATAGTGTCATACATCTTAAAATATCATCACATATTATGATTTTTAGCCAACTTCTTCGTCACAAGAAAGGTGAAGAAACTAAGAGTAACTTGTGTTACTGTGATACTAAATACAGCTCATGCATTCCTATCAATTAATCTCAAAGAAATTGTAACACTTCTTAAACATGTATTTAGCCATTGTCATCACCACTTATTTCCTAAAATTTAGCTGGTCAAGTAAAATTAAATTAAACAGTCTCAAAGTCAGTAAAAATTTAAAACTAACACTCTTTAATTAAACAAGCTAAGAAACTACACACTGAAACAAAATGGTCCAGATTCTTTATACTGGTAGCATTTCAAATCAAAAATACCACCACCTCTTTACAGTGTGCTAAGGAGGATTTGAAATACTAGCCCTTGGTTTTCTGACCTCCTTACCAGTCACCTCCTTAATTTACCAATGAGGAGCTAGCATATACTACTAGCAAGTTTTCACTTTCTACCAGTATATATCTTGTTGTCACTTGGTGATGCAAGTTTTAGACCTTTGTACAGGGTGTCTGTGTGTGTCATATGAGGCACAAATACACTAGTATCTTCTAGAAAAAAAATGGTCCCTTGTATTAGAACTGTATTGTAAAACTACATTATGGATGGCAGAATTGTTTAAGTAGGCAAATATGCTGTTACCAAAAAGACTTTATTTCAGGGACAAAATGAATGATTATATTTAAATAACAGAACTAAATTAATATTCAATTGAATTATATAAAAAAATAAATTAGTACATTAATTTAATTTTAAAAACATGCATTGCTTTTAAATATAATTATTTAAACTAAACTGAGTTTATAAAATTGAAAAATATATTTAAAAATAGGATGTTAATTTGTAAGGATTTAAATCATTCTATAGTTCAATTATCTTGAAACAATTCTAAATTTGGACTTTTATATTAATTCATGCATTTTTATTTTATCATAGCTTAAATCCAATTTTATCTTTTTCTTTTTATTTTAATGTGAATTTTTTGCCCATCTAAAATTTTAAGTGTAGATATAATTTTCTATATTTTAAAATTAAGTAATTTTAGTTTATTATTCATATTTAATCTAATTTATAAAAGAAAATACCACTTATATATAAATTTGTAACTGATAATAATATTAATTATTTATTTACCATAAGATATTAATAATAATGTTTGTAAACAAACTAGATATCATTCCTACAAATACATTAATATTATTTTTGTTAATAACTGAATGATATGTATAAAGAACAAAATTGCACACTATAAAAGCTGGATATATTTATTACTTATGTTAAATAGTTCAAAAAAGTACACTTTGAAATCCTCTTGAAAAGTTTGGGTACAGATTCAACTATTAACAACTATCAATATTTACACTAAAAATAGATAATCATGTCACTACAGAGTATGAACAAAAATTTGATTTACACATACTTTGAATGTATGAATAATTAATAATTATTAACATTGACATGTAAAATAAATAATTATGTCCTTATATATTATTAAATTTCATATATATATATATATATATATATATATATATGATTTGGAAAATATTAAAGGTTTAGTGAGAAGAAGAGAAGGGAAGAAAAGAAAAAAAATAAAAATGTACAGTTTTAAAAATTATATATATATATATATATATATATATATATATATATATAATAGTAATTATTATTATTATTATTGAAACTCATTTATTTAATATTCTTTCTGTTGTTCCATTTATTAAATCATTTTCTAAAGATATATAGTAAAAAAAAATTGTTCTCAAATTCCTAATTTTTAAAAATTACTAATTATAAATGTTATGATTAGTAACACTGGTTATCACAATATGTTAGAAAGAGTCTCACAAGTAATCATATTTCCATAAACAAGAATCAATTTAACATTGTAGTTTATTGCAACTCCTCCATATTTGATTATTTCTGTATTTTTTTAAGCTCACTTTGAAACTAAAGGTAAAGTAACATAGAGTGTGGAGTTCAGAAATGCTTGTTGCAAAGGTTTACAGAGATCCTACACTGTGACATCATATGAGGATTCTTTTTTGCGTATTTAGTAATTCTAGTAGGAGAGAATTATAAAAACTCATTATTTTGACATAATATGATAGAAAAGTTTAGTAAAAAGTTAGCTGAATAGAAAGCATAAAAATTTTCGATGGCTGACCAGGTAATTCTGATTAAATCTGAATTTACTTTTATACATATTGTTATACCTCTGTTCTATATATCTTTATTTAAAAAATGCCAAATGTTATGTATAAAGAGGTAAAGAAGATCTAGAGAAACTTTTGTTAGACTTGGGAGCAGAAGAGTAGAAAAATTCCTTGGGTTAAATGGGATATTTATGTAAGACAAAAGAAGAGAAGGAGAGTCAAAGGACTTAAGATTATTTAACTATGGGTTTTTTGGTAAGTGAAAGTAAAGACTTGAATGTGAGAAAAGAAGTTTATGTGTTCAAGTTTTAGAATCTAAGGATCATGGAGATATTTAAATAATTTTAGAAATGATAAATAAGAGTCTATATGGTGAAAAAAATCTTAGAAGTATTTGTAGGAGTCTTATATTTGATAACTCGTTTCATAAGAATATAGTTTGGAGGATAGGTAGGGGTGGGATGATATGTGGGTTTGACAAAATGCAAAATGCTCTTAAAGATTCGTGTTCTTACAGAGTCTGAGGGCTAAAAACAACAATAAATGTTTTGGTGGAACCTGGAGGCCAAGAACAAAACTACAATGGGTTAACTACAATAATCTCCGACGAAACTCTAGTCTGTGGTTCCTGATCTCTAGTTTCTGGTATGTTCAGGAAAAATCTCCCTTACTTCCTTTTCCTGTTCACCATTTTTATCAATATGTGCAATCATTACTTCTTGAGCAGGGGAAGGCATGTAGTCCTTGTGTGAGAGGGGATATCCTTCTTTTGCATGTTGTGTCAGGGGAAGACGTGTCGCCTTCCCTGCTACTAAGATTGCTTTCCTTTAGCACACCATGTCAGGGCAGGTGTGTAGCTTGCTCTATCTTTCTCTTTCCAGTGGGGACTAATCTGTTTATTGGGACTTGTTCCTGTGTTGGAAGGTAAATGCTTATTCCCAATATAAGGAAGATAGAGTAGCTTGTTCACCTTACCTCTATTGAGTAAGAATTGGGCCGTTTATTGGAACTTGTTTCTTGTGTCAGAAGGTGAATGCTTGTTCCCAATGTAATGGAGATGAGGTAGCTTGTTCACCTTCCCTCTCTTGAGTAAGGAGTGCGTCATTTATTGGAATTTGTTCTTGTGTCAGATGGCAAATGTTTGTTCCCAATGTAAGGGAGGTGAGGATGTTGGTTTGTTGGTGTTGGCAGGGTACCTGTCGGCCTGGGCATTTGTCGGCTTGGGTACTTGTCGGTCTGGGTAATTGTCGGCCACCTTTTTGATGGCCGAATTGTACACAAGCCTCACAAGCTTGAGTAGTTGTTGAACTATAAGGAGCTTGATGAGTGATGTTGTCGGCCCTACGGTTTGGTGGCCATGTTGGCTACTTGTCGGCCAGGGAACTTATCGGCCATACTCCTTGGTGGTCGAATAGTACACAAGCCTCCTAAGCTCTTGTAGTCTTTAGACTACAAAGAGTTTTAATATGTGAATGTTGTCGGCTATGCTTTCTGATGGCCGCGTGAGGCATCAACCGATATTATCGACCAAGTGTTCTGATGGCCGCTTAGTACACTAACTGTTTAACTGATGTTGTTGGCCATGCCTTCTGATGACCGCGTACTATACTGAGTAGTGTTGTCGACCCCACTCTTTGGTGGTCGTGTTGGCTACTTGTCGGCCATACTCCTTGATGGCCGTATAGTACAATTCGTATCCTGGACTAGCTTGAATAAGGAATCAATGTTGAGTCAGGTTGGAAGATGAAATGGTAGTATTTGGGAGTGGAATATGGAGTGAAGGGGAATTTGGTTTTAGTGAGAGGAGGACCAGGTTAATAAAATGTTTGTAGAGTTAGATAGTAATCTTTTAAATAGTAAGGGTTGTGATGAATGAATTTGGCAAGCCAAAACGATCTCCAAGTTCATACTGTTAAGTCTAAATATAACATTTAAATAAAGGGGTCTCAGGTGAGGATGATGTGTTGTATAAGACTTTTTAGAAAGTTAAAAGTCTTTTCTTCTACTTATTCATGGGTTGTAATATATATAACACCACATGTCCTAATTAAATAGAATTTTAATCACTTTGGAGTATTACATTTGAATGCAAAGGAAAACAAAACAAGGTTTGGGGTCTTGTACGGGTAGCGATTGTTTGGAGCATTTGGTTATATAGGAATAACATTATCTTCAAACATGTTTTAAGCTTCAAACATGTTTTAAGATTGATGCGGAGAAAATCTTTAGTATGACTCAAGTCAATGCATGGACTTGGATAACGAATAAGTACCCTAAGGAAATTTTTTTTTTCGATTGGTGTCTAAATCCTCTCTTGTCGATCAAATGTTTTACTTAAGATAAGGTAAATGTTCTTTAACATTGATTTTCATTGACATAGGATGTTGGTTTTGTAGATTTTACTAACCCATGTAGGTATTTAAAATCTTGTGTTTTCGCTATTTGGTAAACTAGTAAAGGTATTGTCTCAAACTTTATCACTATTATACTGTGTAGTAAAAGTATTATTGTTTTCATTGTTGAAACAAATGTTATATACTATCTTTGTTGATAAGAAAATAGTTGCACTAATTTTATTGTGAGAATTTGTGAAGTTTGTCTGCATAAAGGCCTTTTTTGTGTTGTTGTTTTTCAAGTTAATTGTGATTTGTGTTGCTGAAGATAATGGCGTGATGAAGAAGGTAGACTATTCAAGGTACCCTAACTCAATTTGGAGAAGCTATGTTGTTTACTAGGTTTATTTCTGTAAGAAAAATCAGTCAGTATTCAAATTATCAACATTCATAAGGAATGAAACTTTCAAGAAGATTATAGTATATAGGTAACAAATAGAAGGTATTAAGGACCTGCAGAATTCAAATAACTTTTATATTTTTGCTCAAAGTATCTTAGTTTGCTGCATAGTTTCTTCTTTTGCCTATTCACTTGGACTTTGTCTCGTGGAATTTGTTCTATTGAATACAAGTATGTTTCCGATACATGGGTTGAAACACCCTTATTTGTGTTTCTATCAATTATATTTCTATTGTTGATTGTCGAAAAGGGAAATGAATTTGAAATCCAACCAAGGTCAGAGTCAGAGTTCAATCCCAAAGAGAAAATCCAATTAGGAAAATAACTGTGTCCAATTTACTTCCATTCCTATGACCTACATGGAACTTTTGCCAAACCTCCTTCATGACACCCTAGTTATAGCATGTATCCTAAATCCTCTACAATCAACAAACCCTAAAAAATATGATGTCAATGCTAAATGTAATTTTCATGACGGAGCAACTAGTCATTCCACAAAAAGGTGTTTGGCATTTAAACCCAAAGCTGCAATCCTTTATTGGCGTAGAATGGTTGAGTTTTCAGGAAGTTAAACCTAATGTTGAGAACTATCCTCTTTCAGGACAGGCCCAACAAACACCAAATTGAGAAGAAAAGAAGAAGTGATTGCGTCAATAGACGGGGAAGCTACTACAATTAAGAGGAACCTGACTATTTGGCCAAGGGGATGCACGATCCAGACCTGTCGAAGTTCATGTCTATTATAATTTCTGGTCAAACTATGAATTTGCATTAGTTTTGTAGTATCTCTATTGACAATCAAATATTTATGCACTGCTATTACAAATTCACAAGCAATCAAATAAATGTTCTTGTGGAGCCTAGAGGCTAAGAACAAGGCTACAATCGGTCAACTATATTGGTTCTAGGTAAAGCTTCGGTCTCTAGTGTATGGGTTGTGGGTGATGATATTCTCCGGTAGCTGGTACTTGGAGGATATCTTACTTTTGCATGTCTTGTCAGGGAAAGACTTGTAGTTCGTGCTACTGGGATTGCTTTTTCCTGCAGCCTGTTAGGGAAGACGTGTTGTTTACTCATTTTTCAGGAAGGTATGCCTCGTTTATTGGAACTTGTTCGTGTGTCAGAAGACAGGTGTTGATTCTCAATGCAAAGAGGTGGGAAACTGGTTCGTGAGAGGTTGCTGGATACTTGTCGGCCCATGCGTGTTCCTGGTTGTGAACCTACCATCCTGGAGGCCGAGTAGATGTTGTATACCTCCTGGCTTGAGTATTGGGGGTTGTCGGCCACTCCTCCTAATGGTCGTACAGTACACATGGCGATGTTCACAAAGTCGGGAATAAACTAAAAAAAAAAACAATACAACAAAATAAAAATGAAAAATAAAAAGAGCAAAATGTTTTCACATGTTGAGTCAATTACTACCTTTGATACAATTTTTGAATTCATAATATAGTTACAGTATATTCATTAACAATATGACTTGTCAAGGTATCATGAATAGTCAATTGCACTATCTTGTATTCTAAAAATTATAAAAATATAAGAGTATCAAATTTCCAAATATTAAATTTTCAAATATTAAATTTTCAAAAAAATATAAAATAAAAAAATAAAAAATATCAAATCACAAACAAATAATTTTCTATTTTTTTTATTTTGTGAGAAATAAACAATTTAATAAACCACACTCATTTTCAACCCTAACTTTGTTTTGTAGATTATTTCTTTAATTTTATTTTTTTTTATAATTTTTCATAATAAACTATAATAAGTAACAAATTATGATAGCAACTCCTCTATTTATTTATTTTTCTAAGGATTAATTTATTTTTATAATTTTTATTTTTTTCTTTGAATTGTTGTCCTCTTTCTCAAACCCTTATTGTAAATTTTTATTTATTTATTAGTAATAATAACAATAATAATAAATTTTAAACTTTTTCAGTAAAAAATTAGGGTTTGGAGAAAACTTGTGCATTCACTTTTAACATTTACAATAAATCCTATCGTCTAGATCCTAGCCTGTAAAGAATAAATCTCATAAGAATATGGAAGCATACAAGAAATTCTTATGAATAGAATAATAAATGAATAGAAATATTTAACAACAATTTTTAATCCGAAGCTATTAACACATATGCTTTTGATGAGGTGTAAGTGAAAAAGAGAAAAAGATGAAATAGACAGAGGACTAGGTAGGTAGGCTGGTGAAGGATGTGGCCAACAAATACAACAGTAGGGGTAAATCGATCTGAAGAGAGAGAGGAATCCCAATCAGCCTTCGGCTTCCACGTTGAATCTGAATTCCCTCGGAGAAGGACACGTCAAGTAGCTCTTCAGGAGTGCTAAACTTTAACAACGTCCCTCCAAGGCAGTCAAAGGTCCGAAGCTCAGAAAGCTGCGCCACACCCCTCTCATCCCTCTCCCTCTCCGCAAAGCGTCAAACTCTCCTTGAAACCACTAGTAGGCAATTGCTGCGCGTAAGCCATGCACCCAATTACCCCTCCACACTGTTTCCCTTCGTGTCCTCCTCTCCTCCCTCCATCTGGTCACCCCACCCCACCTCCCCCACCTCCCCCACTTTATAAACACCCCTCCCCCCTCCAAACACACACACACATTTTCCCTATTCACCTCCTTACTTACTCACTCACTCACTTACCCACTTTTCTTCACTGCTCCTAATGGCCAACCCTGCGGTTGAAAGGTTCTCTGAGTTCTACCAGAAGTGGACTGGGAAGCTTGAGGATATCCTCCATCAGCTTCTCCAGGCGTCCAACCAGAGAACCGAGGTGGTCAAAACTGAGCAAGAGCTGAAAGCTTTGGTGTCCAGAGTCACATCCCATTTGAAGGAATACTACACCACCAAATGGGCTGTTGCTCATGAAAACGTTCTGATTTTCTTTTCTCCGTCGTGGCTGAACCCTTTGGAGAATGCTCAGCTTTGGATGACTGGGTGGAAGCCCTCCACGGTGTTCAGGCAGGTCGAGAGTCTGAAGAAGCGGAACGTCTTGCTGATGACGGAGGAGCAGGATAAAAAGCTGGAGGAGATGAAGATGAGGATAAAGATGGAGGAGGAGAAGGTGGAGGGGGAGATGGAGAGGCAGCAGGTCGCCATGGCGGACCGCAAGATGGTGCAGTTGGCCAAGCTCACCAGCCGTGTAGGGAGCCGTCGTGGTGGTGGTGGTGGTGGGGCGGATGCTGTTGCTGAAGTGGGAGTGAAGGAGGTTGTTGCCGGCTTGGAGAGGATACTCAAGGCTTCCGATTGCGTGAGGCTCAAGACACTCAAAGGGGTGTTGGATTTGCTTAGTCCAATGCAGAGTGTGGACTTCTTGGCTGCCAATATAACTGCGCAGCTGCGACTCGGGCAATGGGGTAAGCAGGAGAAGAAGGACATGGCTGGAAGCGGATCCAATGTGAATCAGGACAAGTGAGGTGTGATCCATCGAACTAGCTAGCCACAAGAAGAATAAGAATACAGCGAGCATCTCCTTTTAGGGTTGGTTAGTTAGTTAAGCTTGTTCAGTTCCTCATCATTAAGACAAAAAACTGCTGTTCTCTTTTAGTTTGTGCTTATGTCCTTGTGCTAGCTAGTACTCTTGTACTTGCAGCAAAGTTCTTCTTTTTTTCATTGTTGTAAGGAAAAGAAATGGTTGATGAATATATCATGATATTATTTCTTTTCTGAAAAGCAGGGATGCTGTTAATAAGTTTTTTTTTTTTTCATTTCTATAATTAATAATTAATAAAACAGGATCCTAGAAGAAAGACATCCTTAGAGAACTCTTAATGGATGTGCCTCTTAAAGAATATGGTACAGAAAGGGAAAGTCAACATCAGCACAAAACCTGCTTAAATGTCACAAGGTAGCGTAGTGATACATAGGATGGTAGTGCTGAAGAGTGGAGCATAGACAAGAGAGAGAGTGGTAGAGGCATTTTTTTTTATTACATTTGTTTGTGTTGTGAAATGTTGATAGGTGCATGAGCACAACAAAGGGAAACGGCTTGAGCCGCGGTGCAAGGAGGTGCGAGATTGAGGGGCCACGCCTACGTAAACATAAACATTCTGAAACACGACAGAACAGAACCAGGTGTTCTTCAGTTTCTACACTAAAATTAAGTCCCTGTCATGCTTCCTTCACGAGAAAGGGACGTTGAAAAGAGTTTCCCGATAAAGTGACGTCTCCATTTGATGTCAATAAACCTTTTAATACATGAAACAGTGTGTTTGGAAACAAGGGTTATGTTGAGGGCCGAGGAAGACTATGACAGATATTTCTAAACAGATAGATGTTATTTTTCAAAGAGAAGATTGAGATTCTTGTTTTCTCTTTTCTCGATCCTTGGGCAATTGCTTGCTTGATCATCCTGGATTTGGTAGAAGATTTAGATTTTTATTTTCACCTTTCTCAATCCTTTTACTTATACCCCCAAGTAATTAGAGTTATAAGTTTAAGCATAGTCTTATAAAATATATCTATTAGAACATATTAATATATCACGAAATTTATGCATTCTTTGATATAAATTTGTAAGGATTGATTTGAGATAATTCGTGAGGAATTGTATTTGGTAGAGATGAGTTGTGATTATTTGAAAGAAAGGTTTGAGTGTAAAACGAAGAGAAATGTGTAAATTTGTGAGAATTGTTTTATAAATTATTAATTTACTTTCATATCAAATATTTAGTTTGAAAAATAATTTTATTTATTAGGTTTTAAAAAAATTATAATTATTATTGAAAAATAATAAATAAATTTTTTAAGAAATAATTTATTTTTATTCTTTAATTAATATTTTCTAACAAAAATTTGATATTTTAAAAAATATACCTAAAAACAATTTTGAATTATACTAAAATAACAACCTATCAACATTCGTTCATTTAATCAAATTAATCATTTATGCCAACAACTTTCTTTTTTTTAAATTTACTATTTTTTCTATTAAATCAAATTACCTCACTTTCATTAGTGAAAGATGTGGTAATTAGGTCACTAATTTTACCTCCAATTCCTGTTACAAATCAATTTTCTATTTTTTATATCCCTAACTAAACAAATATCTTCTTTCAATCTGATAAACTACTCAATCAAATTATTATAAAAAAATATTTTATAAGTCACTTATAAATAATTTATTTATCACTTTTATTAAAAGTTAATCTCCATCTAAAATATAATTAATCAAATATCTTTTTTCTGTAAATTCACTTTTCACTTGTTCTTAACACCAATACTTTATATAAATTATAACTTAGAGCGAAGATAAAATAAAGTATAATATGAAAGTGACTTTATTTTAACAAAGATTAAACGTTTAGTGTACATTTGTAATGATTCTCTGCTCACATAAATTTTCTCTTCTACTCACATTTGTTTGTAACGTTTAGTGTACATTTGTTATTTCATTTAATATTGGTGCAAAAGACTATAAGTAGTCACATGGTAGTCACATGCTACTTATTAAAATTGTATCTAACTTATTTCAAAACTTAGTGGACCACTTACTAGTGGACTGCTATTAAATACATATTTTTGGGACAAATTCTTCCTCCACCTCTATACTTTCTTATTGCACCTCCATAAAAAAAAATTAATTTCCAAATTATCTATATTGAAATGACCAAAATAATTTTGAGGTGTCATTCGGTTCATAAACTCTCAAATTGACAACATCGTCTCATCGTTTAATACCATCCAACTCATCAAATTAACCACTCAAATCTACAATACATCTTGCAAATTTTCTCATAAACATTAAAAATTACTTACCTACAACTTTGTTGAAGCTTTAATAAGAGATAAGGTTACGGAGGTGAAGTATATGGAGGAACATGAAAAGGAAATAAAGGTGAGAAAGAATTAGTCCTCCACAATTAAATAGTTTTGGAGAGAAAAAAATGTATTGAACATCCTAGCTAACCTTGAAATCCACTTATTAAAATATTACTTTACATCCAATACTTATTTAAATAAGAAAAACTCATTCTTTCAAATATTTTTGAAGAGATTCGCAGTATAATATATCAATATTCTAAATTCATAACCTCCAACATTTACTAGTATAAATATAATCATTTACAATTTCTTTTTAGTGATAATTATATATTATTTTATAATGATGATTCTTTAATATCTATTTTAAGAAGGTTACGATGATATTTTTAAAAAATTTAAATTATAAGAATAAAAATAACAATTTTTTTAATTAATTTAAGATATGAAAAATATACTTTCAAATGATATTTTAAGGTAATAATTGTCATTTAGCCATATATGTGTGTGTGTTGAAACGAGAACAACTATTGTCTGAAGTCATGTTAAATTTTCAATATAAGAATCTTCCTTCACTTCTCTACATTGGTTATTTTATTCCTTGTGTAATTTCAAAACTCTTTTACGATGTCATTGCTTTGTCACCTGCCTCTTGTGAGATGTATCTATGTAAGAAGAAAAAAAGTTGTGGCATCATTTCTGGCCTCTACAAGAAGAAAAATGATTCTATTGTTGCTACTATACCTCCATAAGAAAAGAAAGGAGAAAAAGAAAAAAAAATTATTATCGCTTTTGTGTCGATATCATTAAATTATTTTCATTATTTTTTTTTCATTACGTTAATAAAATACAATGAATCTTTTCACGTGATAAGTTAGTAGAACAATGATAATTCCAATATCATTCAATAAAACGGTTTATAATTGTTGTTATAAATTAATTCAAAGTTTAACCAGGACTGAATAAACTATTTAGAATTGTTGTTATAAATTTTTTTGACCAACGTAATGAGTCTAAGAGTACAAATAATTTTAAAATAACATTTTAGTTCCTCAATTTTAATATTTAAAGGGTTAATATAAATTCTTTCCAAATTTCAGACATTAAAAACATAATTAACTAATTCTAAAATACAAAAAATTTAAAAACCAAATTTCATCCAAGGAAAAGAAGGAAACACGTTTTTCTTTTATTTTTGCATCTATACATAATGTAGATTAAAAAAAAAATATTTTTTCTAAATTATATTTTGAATATAAAAATTATTTAATATGTACAAAATAAATTTGTATATATGTCTGTGTTATAAGATAGAAAAATATATCATTGGTAATTAAAACAACTAGTCCATAACATTTTCTAGGTAAACTCTGCAAGTTTTTAATTATAATTCATTATTAGCTATTTTCAGGTGTTTCACAAACAAATTTGACCGTTTCGGGTGATTTTTAATATTTATCTTACACAATTTCTTTGTATTAATTTTGACCTTTTCACATTATAATTTTCATCTTAACACACTTTCTACCTTTGTTCCTTTATTATCACAACTTTTTTGTTTGTTCCTGAAATTATCACAACATACGTGTAAAAAATAATTTTCCTTTCTCAATAAACATTAATATATGAACTTGCATGTATACATGTTAGAATTTTTACACCTTAAATTAACTCCTTCAACAAAAATACAATCTATTATATACCTTTCTTGCAAAACAACATAATACACTTTCCTTTGGATATGAATATCTAAGGTATTAACGATGAAGACTTACAAAAGAACAAGAATGATATGAAGAAGTAAAAAAATGTTGAGTAGAAAATGAAACTTAAGTCGCCTCCACTGACAAGATCTCCAATTCAGCCCACCAGAGTGGAGAAAGTCTTGGGACAGCTTGCTCAGGTGACACACCAAGCACTTCCCTTAATTTGGAAGTCACGTCCCTCATTGTTGGTCTTGACTTTGGATCAGGGTGGATGCAATCTTGGATCACCTCACAAATGCAATTAAGTTCGTTCTCCTTGAAAGATTGGAGGGTCGGATCCACCAAGTCTTTGAAGCTTGTTTGGTCGTTTAAGTACTTAGCTCCCTAAAATATTTATCATATACAGACATTAATATTAACAATGTTACATTTTAAACTGTTAGGAGACAAGTTAATTTCCGAGGTATGTCGCAAACTTACCCAGTCCAGTAGGTCGCCATTTTTTTCCGAGTAAGGTAATTTCCCTGAGATGATTTCGAGTAATAACTTTCCAAAGTCATATAAATTGGCTTGAAGATCATCTTCGGATGACACATCAGATTTCTTTGCATCACCCACTGTCTCATTTGGTGATACAATTTGTCTAAAAGTAACTTCTGCAACCTGAATGAATGAAGAATGGAATGGAGAAATGTGTTACTTGGATGTTAACGTATTATGAAAACAAACAAAAAGAAGTGAAGATACATTGTTTGCACCTTAGCAGCAAAATCATCTGTCAAAAATATCATATTTGAAACAAGCATGCTTTGTGCCATAGGTGGATTTAAGTCATGGTGCATGTATTGAAGACAATACGCAATCCCCATGATAATCTTTATCCTTTCACTCCAATCAAGGCGTTCAATTGCCTCAACTAAAAATGACAAGACATAAAACATACATAAGTTTTAGTTATAAGAGCATAAACAAATCAATTTTCTCTGAGCAAAACTAAAACAAAGAGCTGTACCATGTAAATGCTCAAATACGTTTCCATTTGGAGCATACTCAAACACCAACATCCTAGTGAATGGTTCTTCTTCTTCGCAGTACCCAATAAGATTAACGAAGTTCTTATGATTTATGCGAGACAAAGTATCAATCTGGAGCACATAAGAAAACAAATAGCAAAAAAATGAAAATCGAATTCTTCTCTTGCAATGGATTTGTTAATGCAATCAATTTATTTTTATGGACTTGAGAAGTAGAAAACCTTTTTGCGGTATTGGATCTCCATGCTCTTTGACCAGTTTTTAGAAGAAGTAATTAGAGTAGAAACTACAGCAATCTCAACACCATTGGACAATGTTCCTTTGTAGATGGTGCACCCGGCATAACAATCAATAACAATATTGCTAAAATCTTCACAGGCTGTCTCTAATTCTGCTCTATTCAACTTGGGGACTCCTACATTTTATGAGAAGACATTACAACGTTAACAATAAGTTATTTTCTTGGCACATTGAAACGGAAAGTCATTAGACTTTATTGTTGACATCTACTAAAATCTCCACATATACCTGATATTTTTTGAGTCCTTGATAACTAATAGCTCAAATAAGAAAGTTCAAATTTTGTTTATGGAAAAATACTGGCATAATACAAATTGCTACTTTTTAAATTATGAAGGTTATGCTTGAACAAATTGAATAGGTATGGATGCATACATGTACAGGAGCACAACAGTCTTCAAAATTTATGAACATAATTATACTCTGTTTAAATTAAGTAACCTATAGTTCAATATCATAGATTTTCGTTTGTATTCCCTTATTGAAAAAAACAAAATCTATTTACCTGTTATAAATGCTTTCTGCAGCTGTCCACTTAGTCCTGTCTTCCAGGGGCCTATTACTTTTGCAGCTCGTTTTCTCCAAATGTACGAAAGGGTTATGATAATAATGAGCAGCACAAGAAGAATAATACTAATTATACACTTCCACGTTTTTCTAGAAGCACCATTATTTACATGTTGTTGACTTGTTTGATTTCCATCGGAAGCATCGTGTGATTGATTTTCATCAGAAGCATCATCAGGAGCATCAGAATGCGGATCTGAGGGTGCAGGCTGATTTTGGTTCTCATTGGCATCTGGGGCAGCAGGAAAAGCTCCACTACTGAAGGTAGTTGGAGCAGTACTAAACTCTATTGTTGGTTTGTCACCGAAAGGTGCAGCTGCAAGGTTATTACCACTAGACTGAAGTAACTTACGACGAGTAGAACTAACAAACTCTGGTATATTTCGGGCTATCTTTGGCACATTAGAACCTACATCGTTCGACACATATTTTGAATGTCAATAAGGAGCATTTTCAAATTCTTAACATGCCATAAATTTGGAAGGTTCTCCACTCACTATGCACAATGTCACAACAATCCTCTTCATGGCCATGAGAGGCAGTCTTCCCTAGCTTGAATCTACAAAGAAAAGAAAAACATTTGGTGAGTGCAACATGATAAAAGAACAAAACATGTGTTCACTAAGGTTACGATGTTGCCGAAAGTTATCTACGTACAGTGGCCAAGCAAAGGCATTGGCAAATCTCGTAAGTGTTGCTTTGGTTAGAATAATCAATGAATCTGATTTGTAACATTGGTTGAAGTTCCGTTGCCACACACTGCATAGGTCATCCATAAAAAACATACAGAGTTATAAATTAAAACCATCTACAAAATTTGTTAACAAACAAAATTTAAGTATTTGGGACACATGTAATGAAACGAGAATGTCGAAAATTTTGGTTCTACAAAAGGACTAGATTGAAAAGAGAGAACACTTGTCGTCTCTCTTTGACTTCGCTCTACATTATTGATACAGATGGAATGAAAACATGTAATGAAACTACTAAGGCGACTTGGTTAGAAAAAAATCTTGGAGAAATGCTTGCCAGTGTCCAAATTTCCTATTGATGCTGGAAAATAGAGTTGTCAGAGGTGATGAACAACTTTCTACAAGTAGAGATTTCGAAGGAAATTTGAATTTCCCCCCAGGATCACCATCGCCTTCGATTTTATTGTCACAAAGCAACCTAGGGTAAAATAAATTTTCATTGAAGAATACTATAAACCTAACAAAACTTGTACACAAAATAGAGAATTAACTTACAAGTGTTTTAATAACGACATGTTGCCAATTTCTGCTGGGATGTTTCCTGACAAATTATTTTCCCTTAAATCTAATAACTCTAGCTTACGTAAATCTCCAAGTTCTTTGGGAATGGCACCAGAAAAGTTATTCTTGCGTAATACCCTGTTTTAAAAGAACAAAGTAAGCTTATCCATACCAGAAAGATACTAAAATATAAAGTTAGATATAATTTATTAGGTAATTAACATCAATATGTGTGAAATCATGTAAGGAATTAAACTAATCAAATAACACAATGATATGTCATTAAAAACAAAGTAACCTTGTAGGCTTTTGTTTGTTTTTTGTATAAACTAGTGCAAAAGATTTAAATTATTGCTTTTTAATTAATTTTTGGCTTCGTTTGATGAGAGAAAAGATGCTATGCGCAAGTTTGAAAAATGACGTCACGTATAGAAGATTGAAGTGGAGAAACACAACAATTTCAACCAATCTTCGCCAACCCAATGCGTTAACTGAAAAATTATTGCACTACAAAAGACATCTATTTTTTAAGAAATAAGAAGACAAATCATGATTAAGGACCTGGAAAATGAAACGAACACTTTAATAAGATAAATTAGGATTAACCACTGTAAGCACTAGCAAGAACCAAGTATTTGGTGATTGTAACCGTGGATCATATACAAAACTCTCCATTTCATCGTCTTGTTAATAATATTGATAATTTCTTTTGTAAAATAGTTTTTTCACCAGAAAAAAAAAAAATGAACTTCTAACATTAATGGTAGTTAATGTAAATAGATTCCAGTGGTAAAGAATTTGAAATCTTGTGACAGTCAAATGTAACAATTTTAGTTTAAATGACAAGATTTATTTTGACACCTACTGAAAAGAGTTATAATAATAATAAAAAAAGAATACATTAGACATTGTGAAGATCCCTTACATAGAATTTAGGTGACTAAGTTTGCCAAGCTCAGGAGCCAATGTCCCTTGCAGTGATAACCCTTTTAAGTCCCTATGAAATAGAAAGACATAAATTTCAACACAAAATTATGCAGCACATTCAATTAGAGTTTTCATTTATTTAAACATAGAGCAATAAAATATTTGCCAGATAAAAATGGAAAAAAAAAATTGCATCATTACAAAACTTGAAAGGAAATGGAAAGGAATAACTTACAACACATGCACTTTACCGTCTACACAATGAACACCGAACCACATGCAAGGGTCACAATCATTGGGATTCCAATTCACCAAAGCATTAAAGGGATCAAAAGTTATTCTGGCTTGAAACGCTAACAAAGCCATTCCTGAATTTTTCCATTCACGATAAAACCAATAAAACAGAATCAAGATACATGGAAAGACACGCTTTTGTACAAAATGAAAACTTAAAAGACCAAATTAGAGAAAGAACCTTCATCATTAACGGACCAACAATATCGGATTCCCCACACTGAGATCAAGAAAATATAAATTCTTAGACAAAATCCAAATGTGTTCCATCTTGGTTCCATTTCTTGGTGAAGCCGATGCCAAAATTTGATTATATTCCTCGGTAGCCAGGACGCTATATTATACAATATCCACAATTGCAAGGTATTTTATACAGAGAAACCCTTCGATCTATAAGGATTGGGATGAAGCAGAAGAAACTCACTAACTAGGGAAAAATTTTAAGTTAGGGTAGTCATGAAAAATTAAGGTTTGGGTCTGAATATCAGATCAGGATCTCTCATTTCTTTTGTAATGTTATTATCTCTTTGTTACAAGTCTATTCTCCACATAATACATAATCTGCTTAACTCAGTATCTCTTCTCAATTATCCTCAACAATTGGTGGAGCTGAAAGAAACATCGTCCATATCAAAATTAATAAAATCAATTAATTTCAAAAAGATTGAAGTAATTAAAAGGATAATTTGGAATTGTGTCACTAACAAGCAAAACTTTTGATATGAACAATAAAAGATAAGAAAAAGGTTCCATTAATGAAGCATTAATAGAGAAAGCGAATTACCATGCAAAAGAGACAAAAAGGTGCAAGAAAAAGAACACTCCTTCTTGCGATAATTTTGTTGTGCATAGGAAGGAAATACAATGCAGGTTGAGAAGGGGTGATAAGTAGGGGCAAATTGAGACACAGATAAAAAGGCAGCAAAAGTTCAAAACAAATTAAAATTTGAAGTTCTTATTCTGTTTTTCTCTCTTTTTTTTTTTTTCTTTTATTGTTCTTTTATTGCTGCCTTTTCTGGATGATCTCAGAGGACCCTCTCTTCGACCATCTTCTTCATAAGACACTTTCTTCCTTTTTCTCTCTTTCTCTCTTCTCTTCTCTCGATGTCAGATTTTTTCTTTTTTTCTCTGTCTCGTTTCTTACTTTCTCTCTCTTTCTTCTCTAGTCTCTCTCTCTCATCATCCCCACCACCAACCTGCCACCCAAATTTTCTTCTTTGTTTTTGCTTTTTTTTTTCTCTAAATTTGTTGTTTTTGTTATATTATTTATTTATTTATTATTATTATTATTGTTATTATTATTATTTCTTCAATATTTCTAAAATCTTCTTTGTGGGATTTTAGGTTCTTTTGCTCTACATCCAATAAAATAGAACACCGTTTTATTTTATTATTGGACAAGTCGGTGTTTCTCAACACTCATTACCTATAAAAGGAAATCTCAACTTCCAATTACTTCTTGTTGGAAAAGAATGTATGAATGTAAATATGATTCCTTCATGTGATACTTGATTATGCCTTTCTTTGTGTGATATATATATGTTATTTGAAGGACTAATTGTCAATATATATGCAAAATACTATTAGAAAACAAAGTCTAATCTTCTAACATAATTAAATTGGTTTGGAAGATGTGTAATCTCCTCTAACATAATCATTTTTAATTTTCAAATATATAATATAATTATTTTCATAAATAAATTACTTTAATTTATAATTAAAACTTTTTTTAAAGTTTGAGCTAAAGTAAAAAGGAATTGTAAAGTTTTTGTTATGAATATAATTTATGGACAATTATAGTTATTAATATAAGTTAATAAAAATTATAATTTTTATTTTGGTGCAAAGTTTAAATTATTGATATACATTTAATTATTATTTTTTATTGTTAGGGAAGATGATATCTCACTGTTGAATTGGTAAAATTTCATTTTACAAGAGTGATGTGTGATATATTTCAAAAATCAATTTTATAGAATTTTCAAAATAGAAATAATAGATTAAATAATTATAATAATTAAGTATATAATCATCTAAGTATCCACTAATAATTAATTATATTAACTTTTCATTTTCTACACTTCAAAATAATTGATTATTCATTAATAATATTTAACTATATGTGAATTTAGAACTTTTAGTATGTTTAAGAAACAGACTATAATAATTATATTATTCTATAATTAATTAGATTTTTATTATTTAAAAATTTAGTGATATTTTTAAACCATTTGGGAAGAGATGTATGGATAAGATATGAATAAAAACCTACTTATATCTATTGCAATAATGCATGACTTGCACAGATTTGATCTGATTTATGCAATTTAGTAAGAATCAACATTTCTTACAAAATCTATTGATATTGATATAATCATCCATTCAAAACACATTAAATCTAAAGATTACTATCAGTTTAATACATGTAACACGGTTTATTTTAACTAAACCTAAACTTATGTTACATATTAGTTTTGTAGAGACAAATTAGATAAAGTGGATTTAAATTCATGGTCTAAGGTTTTATTTTTTTTAAAAGAACATTATTTTTATTCTATCAAATAAGACTTTATTATTAAAAGACTTGTATAGTTTTAGCAATTAAAATGTGGAGAAAATACAGTTATGAACTTATGTGTTATTTGGTCTCTTAAAAAAACATCTGAAAAGGTTACTTGGACAACTAAAGATAAACTAATAGGGACATTGGTTAGTGGTATTTTTCTATCCTCATTCATTATGGCGCCCAGTACATAGTCATCGGCTTATATTTTCTGTGTTCATGAACCTGCCTCACAAAATGACCAAACAGGTTCAGTTCATGAATCAAAATCTAAAAGACTGCCCAAAATCATTTTCATACTACTGTAACTGACAAGAGTCTAATGGCAGTCTTTCTTACCATTATTGGGATATTTTCTCTTACAAGTAATTTGTTAAAAAATCTTGAAAACATTTAAAAAAATGTAACTTAAATAGGGCGCACTAATTATTTGAAAATTTAAGAAATTAAAGATAATGGAGGATCCCTCACCATTTTGTACGATGAAATAAAGTTCAAATGAAAACAAGGCGGCATATCATGATGAGATTTGTTGACCAATTATTTAGCCATAGCTTTGAACTAGGTTTTCTGTAAATCTAAGTTGATCCTAAATTTTAAAAAATGGGATATTCTATCAAACTAATTTCTTATTGTATAAAAATGATCTCAACACCATTTTCAAGAGTGATATATAAATCACTGGCGTTCTTTTTTTTTTCACCTTCAATTACCTAGTCTTTTTTATTTTTCTCTCCCTTTGTACTTTCTTTTTCGTCGTTTAGATGTTTCCTAGTTAAAACTAAATCTAAATATAATGAGATAAGATTGTCTTGAAATATAACCAAAATATATTTTGAAATTATTTTAAAATTCTCTTATCTAAACAGTCAACTAATAATTTTAAACTAGTTTTTATTTTATATGTGTCAAATGTTGATGATAAGAAATATGAGAGATAAAATATAAGGCTTCTTTTTTAACTAGTCACAAATAAATCACATCAGCAAACTTATCATCCGTATATATATATATATATATATATATATATATATATATATATATATTCTAAATGTTAAATCGTTAATGAGACACTAAAAATGATATATTTAAAAAATAACACCATATAAGAATTTAATTTATTCTTAATTTTTTATCCAAATTGTTTTAATTCTAAAGTAAATATTATAAAATTATTGGTATTTAAGTTTTTTCATTGGAGTTTGGCTTTTGTATCAACTAACAAGGCAATGAATCTATTCTTTTTAAATGTTAGTGAAAAAAAAACTTATTTAAAGTGAGTTTTTACACAATTATACTGATAAAGAAAACAAATGTTGAAATGTCTTAGTGATTTTCAAGATTTGAGTCTAATATTTAAATTTAAATCAAATGAAAGAAATCTGTCATGCAGCCTTGTTTGATAAGGTTTTGTATTTTTTAAACCTAACAATAATCTATATATGAACAGTGAAATTGTTTGATTAAATTTTAGGAGATTATCACAACTTAATTGTTTAAATTTTCAAAATAAAATATTTGAACTGTAAATAAAATTTTTGTATCAATTTTCAACTTAAAAAGATTTAATAATACCTAAACAATATTGAAGATGATAAAATGACACTTTTCACTTTAAGGAGTACTGTAGAAGAAGACTCGTCTCGTGTACTAGTAACTCTAACCAATCAGTCATGAAGTATTAGATAAGGTAGGATTTTCTTCTTGGCCAGTTGTGGAGTTGCAAATTCTTTCATACAATTCACTTTTACCATTTATAAATATGATTTAAGTTAATAAACATGAGAAATAATTAAAGGGTAACAAAAATCAGTTTACACTTCTAATAAAATCAAGTTATTATATGACAAACTTTTATTAATTTTAGCATGCCTACAATAAAATTATTTTGTTGATTGATTCCTGACTATACATACCTTAGAAATATAGAATACATCCAAAAGAAAAATAAAAATCAATAAAAAAGGAAATAAAAAGATACTACACACTCTTTTCTTTCCGAAAAGGTTGACCAACATATTTAAGATATTATTTGGAAGTATAATTTTTATATATATTCACGTTTCGACGTATTCCTATTATGATTTCCAATTTAGTCTTAATTTCACTATTTTAATTTATTAGTTTTACACTACTATATTTAAAATAATTAGCTGTAAGTTTTTTTTTAATCCTTCTACTTACAATATTAATAATAATGATCTTTTCCACATTCACCTTACATTTCTTTCAATTTGTATCCTTTTATATTTTTTCTCTTGAAAAAAGAAAAACCATCCAAACATAGCTGGTGGTATTCTAAAAGCGACATCTGGTTTTGCGCAAGTGTCTTTTGTTGTCTGCTCTGTTCTGTTCTGGTCCCTCTTCAGTGCCCACCCCGATGTTGTGATGTTGTCGTGAGCCTGAGAGAGAGCAGTCTCATATTCAAACCGTCCCCGATCTCTATCTTTTCATCAAACCCAAAATCCCAATTGGGGTTTCCTCTTTTTCTCTCTTGTATTATGCCTCTTTACATTTCCCCTCTTGCACTTCATCACACACGCGTTTATGATATGCTTTGAACTCATCTTATTCTGATTTTGTGGTCATTTTTCCCCTGCGAAGGTGCTTGGGAATGGAGTTGAGCTGATCAGTTACGCAAATGTATTTTTGTTGCGTAGAAAGGAAGCTGTTTCTTTTACTTCTTCGATACAAAGTCAAGTGACTCAAGTGCTACTTTGGATCCAAGTTTACATTACATCCACCTCATCTTTTTCATTGGATTCTTAAAATTCATCAACTGTATATTCAGATTGTTTAGAAGCACTGGGTGGTACTTGGTTGCTACATAATGCCAATTGTTCAGAAATTATATGATACTTGCAAGGCATCTTTGTCTCCTGAGGGACCCATCTCAGAAGAAGCTCTCAAAAAAGTTCAAATCCTTTTAGGTACACTTGATTATCTACCCCTAGATAATGTTCCACTATAGTTTTCTATGAAATGTATAATGCAGTGACTGGTTTTAGATGCTTGTTAAATGGCTGTTTGCTCCACATTGAAAGGTGTGTGCTTGTGTTAACTTTTTTCTTTAATTTCACTTCCATGCTAGATGAGTTGAAGCCTTCTAATGTGGGTCTCGAACAAGAGGCACAACTGGTGCGGAAAGGTTCTTTGAATGGTACTAATGGCAAAAAGGGGTCTAATGGAAGTTATCAGTATCCACCTCCTATTAAGTACATCCACTTGCATGAATGTGACAAATTCTCTGTAAGTTTTTTGTTTACAGCTTTTGACAGTCTTCTTGTTCATCTGTATGGAGTCTTCTTTCCGAATTTAGATGTGGAGGTTGGATCATGAGGGTGGAGTTTTTCTTTTGCAGATGGGAATCTTTTGTATGGCCCCTGGTTCTATTATTCCACTTCATAATCATCCTGGAATGACTGTTTTGAGCAAGCTTCTTTATGGTTCTTTACATGTAAGGGCATTTGACTGGCTGGATTTACCCGGTTCAGATGATCCATCTCAAGGTGACGAAAACATGCTTCACTCTTTATAAAGCAATAACAATTGTTTTTGGATATCCTAAATGGATGATTCTTGGCCTAAGATATAGTTGCATCAGAAAATTTTTGGTTAAATATTATCTTTTAATGATTTGGCTGAATAGGTTGTGCCACCATACCCGGAAAGAGCTAAAGCGGTACAGTATATAGTGGGACAGTCACTGTTCTTATTTTTTTAATATAGTCCTATATAACAGCAAATCTTCATATAGGAATGCATTGCATGAATTAAATGAGTACCAACTCTATTCACAGAATTATACAAATATCACAGCAAGTTAGGAACTCCCTTAACAGACAGTCGGGAAACTCCTTTGGCAGAAACAGAATCATACATAATTACAAATATAAAGCAGCAAGTCAGCAACTCTCTTCATATCAGTCAATGTATAACAACAAAAAGTCATAGGTGTCCATATACCTCTTAAATAGAACATAGAAGTAAATATAAACCATATATAATTTTCCTAGTCTTCTAAATAACTCTTTCTATTCATCAGAAACAATTAGGGACAGATCATGTATATACATCGTAACTCACCCTTAATTGTAGTTTCTGTTATAACTAAAGTATGTCATCCTGCTCTAAATCCAAATCTTCTTCATTAACATCATAAATATTGTGACAGCTGTAGATTGTTTCCTCTCTTTCTCCCTTGGACAGTTTCATCAATTTACAATGCTTGGTTTAAAAGTGCAGCAGCACCTATCCCTTGTCTTGCTCACCACCTACTGTAAACCAAAGTCTCCTTCACTCAAGCTAAATTGGCAATATCTCCCCACGTCAAGTTGTTGTCAATGTCATCATCAAAAAACCTAAACCTCTTTGACATCCTTGCCATCTCCTCCCATTTCTCCCACTAGTCATTCATTACTACCACCGATATCATTTGAGAAGATGGATGAATGACACCATGAGTGTCGAAGCGTTGCTTAAGAGCTTGGTTATATTTAAATAAACCAAGTCTTGCAACTTTGATACTCAAGCTTACTTCTATTCTACAAATGAATATATATATATATATATATATATTATGATTGAAAAAAAAAATGTTAGTTTTCATTTGAAGTTGATTATAAACCTCTATTTCCTCATTTCTTTTTCCAGTGTCTACTATCTTTTCAGCTTAAATCTTTTGTGAATTTGGCCCATCCTTTTTGTGAAGTTAATCACTGAAATGTTGAACATCCTATTAATTGTAGTCTGACTCTGATTCACAATTTTAATAAAAACATTCTAAATCATTGTAAACATTAGAAGGTGTTTTTTTTTTTTTTTTTTTTTTTTT
>Ga0099825_1002044_pt1 | contig 26515 bp, 10 predicted proteins | sample SiratroredBW_FD_76838 | JGI IMG/M metagenome (GOLD analysis project Ga0099825, IMG submission 76838) | Root nodule microbial communities of legume samples collected from California, USA - Siratro red BW | ecosystem: Host-associated > Plants > Roots > Nodule | place: USA: California | collected... | reverse complement strand
TAATAATAATAATAACAATAACAATAATATTAACATTAACAATAATATAATAACATCAATAATATTAATAATAAAAATAATGTCAATAGTAATAATAATGATAATAATGTTAGTAATATTAATACTAATAATAATAATAATAGTGATATTATTAATAATATTTATTATAATAATAATATTATTATATTAAGAATATTATTAATAATAATATTAATGATAATACATAAAGATATGAATTTGCATGTAAAAATTCATAAGTAATATTGATTTTATATATAAATATGAATTTGTATTATGAATTTTCATCTGAATGAAATTTTGCGATTTTTATAGTGTTCCTAAATACTTATCATTTATATTGATGAAGTTCAAAGGGAAATATATGCTATAGTTTCTAAACCGTGGACTTGAGCGGAAAATTATGGCTGATTGTTGTATGCAGTTGTACCACCAATGCTATTGTGTAGGTATATTGACAACTTGGTAATCAACATTGATATATTTTTACTTAATTTCATTTTCAAAGGTAAAAACAACTTGATAATTCATTATTAGGATTCTTGCCATCTTCGCCACCCAAACATGTGCCTTTTACAACTCTGTCAATGGTAATACTATTTGATACTGTTTTAAATAACTAGTAAGTACCATTCAAAACTTTTACAAAGTTGTTCCTGTATTTTTTTTCTTTTAAAATGTGGACATTTGGATAAAGGTCGTTCTATGAAGATGATACAATTTTGCATATTTGTTGGCTATATTTTAATTTAATATGTTTTGCAATGTGTGCAATTTTTGTTTTGATTGTTGGAACAATCGTGATTCTTTTATATTCTTATGACTTCCTAAATACTTATTAAAGAACATGCATAATGATGAAGTCTAAAGGGGAATACATGTTGAAGTTTCTAAATTTTGGACTTGAGCAGAAGACTCTGGTTGATTGCTAGATAAAGTTGTACCGTGTAGATGATATTGATATTCCACATCTTGGTAATCAACATCAATATTTCCTTTTACTTAATTTCATTTTCAAACGTAAAACAGCTTGGTAATTCATTATTAGGATTCTTATCATCTTTGACACCAAAACATGTGCCTTTTACAACTCCGTTAGTGGTAATAATTTTTTATATTGTTTTAAATCACTGATCAGTATCATTCAAAACTTTTGAATTTTTTGAACTTTTACAAATTTGTTACTACAACTTTTTCTTTTAAAATATGAACTACATTTCAATATAAGTCATTATATATTAAGTTGATATATTCTTTTTCAGATTTATTAGATTTATTTTAATTTAATGTGTTTTTTAATGTCTACAATCCTTGTTTTATTTACTCTTTCATTATTTTTCTTTTAATCTCTCAAACCCTAATCTCACGTCTTTGACCGTCTCTAAGAATAGTTCAAAGCATTATAGAAGACGGAAAATATCAAGTTACAAACTTTAATCATACATGAATTATATAATTTATTTATATTAAAAAATATATAATTTATTCATATTAACAAAAGATTATTTGGTGACGGCAACATCTGAACACTAAATATATTCGTTGAAGTTCGTCTAATTTAGATAACATATTGAACTTTTAATTTATTAAACAAAGTGTTTTGTAATATCTACAGTCTTTGATTTTTAGTTGGAACAATTATGATTTGTTTTTATTCTTTTTATATGAGTTTTCATTCTTTTAAAATAGTACTTTAAAATTTTTCATCCATTAATTGTACTTTTTGGATTTAATTTTTTATTCTATTTTATATGAATTTTTACTCTTTTGAAAATAGTACTTTAAAATTTTTTTTAAAATTTTTCATCCATTATTATTACATTTTTTAGATTTAAAATGTCAACATGATTTAAGAAGAAATGATTGCTTCTTTAATTTATATGTTGTTATTCTTTAATTTATTTGCATTTTATTATTTTTGTTTACTATATTGTTTTTAATTTATATGTTGTTATTCTCTAATTTATTTGCATTTCATTATTTATCTTTACTATATTGTTTATTTGGAACATTGATCAATTTGTTTATTGTTAAAACAAATAATTTCATTATTTTGGTTTACTATATTGTTTAATTGGAACATTGATCAATTTGTTTGTTTATGGTTAAAACAAATTGTATTAACGGTAACATTGATAAAGTAAAAATGCTACAATATATGCAATATTCATTATTCATATGAAAATTATAACGATTATATCATTACCTAAGTTCAAAATAATAGAAACATTCAAAATTAAAAATAATGTTTAAAATTTATCATTTGAAATATAATGAGTACATCTTAAAAAGAATTAATACCTAAACATTTATTTAAAAATAACATTTTTAGTTCATAAAATAAATAATTTTAATTTATATATTTATAATTAATTTATATTGATATAAATAATTAAAAACATAAAAAATAATAAAATCAACATTGAAATTATTACTTAGTAAAGAAAATGAAATTAATCATTACTTAAATGACTCTTGTCGTATAAAGAAAAGATGAAAATTATTAATTAGGTAACGATTACTTTATTGTACTATAATTATTAGTATAATTATTACAATAAAAAGTGATATTACATTATTGTACTATAATTATTACAACCATACAGGGAACATAACCCTAACTAATAAAAGTACGTTCATGCATTCGGAAATAACCAAAGGATAACACAACCACAATCGATTAAATAAATAAAACTTGATGTAAACTCCTTGTAGATTTAAACTTTTCATTGCAGTTTTAGTGAAGCACCAACACTCTAACACACAAAGTTTCCTGCAAATCAAGTAACTCATGTCAAGATTGAGTAAAAGAGAGGCTAGAAAAATTCTATGGAATACAAATTCATAAAATACTTTATAAAATTGTATCTTTTTATCTATCTTTTCAGATGTCATAATGATAGACATAAAAGAATTATGTAAAACCTAAATGTGATGGTGATAAACACATAAAGAAGATAATGTTTATATAGATTGTTGTTGTGCATCATTGGAGATGAAAGCAACAAGTGCAATAGGCAAAAGGAAGTGAAACTAACCCAAGGTTGCTAAGATAGCACAAGGCTAGTAGCCAACATAGACAGCAGCATTAACAATGTAGCAGTCATTGTTCTTCTCAGCTACTTCTTCAGTTGAGCACACAAGTCCACCATCCACTACTTCTAAGTTCATAATTTGGCCACTGAAATATTTTCAAATGACATGCATAGTGAATCCAAAAGGGTAAAGCCTAAAGAAACAAATTTCTGATTTAAAAGAGGTCAAATGTTTAAACTCACTATGGAAACACAGTCTTGATTTTATCCTTATCCAATTTTTGTTGCAGAGGATGAGGAACCCCCAGTTTGACATGTAGTTTCATGTCATCTGATGTCACACCAAGGATGCTACCTGCACCAAAGTAGTAATTTTTTTGGTGTGTTTCAACTTCGAAATATCGATTCAATTGAATAGGGGAACAAATGAGAAATAACCACAGTGTAATCCTTTTTAAAAAAATAAATAAAAATATGCACCTTTATTTTTTTTTTCTCTGGCTCTCTTATTTCTCTATACTTTTAATTTGCAGAAAATAATTTCATTTTTTATGAAAGAAAAGCACTTGTTTTATTTCCTCAAAAATTTATTTGAATAGCAGTAAAAGATTAAATGAGATTAATGGAGATAAAGACATTTGAAAGTCATGAAAGATTTAAATTTTTTTAAAGTCTTGTAAAATTCTATTCTACTTCCGGATATAAATATATCTTAAAGACGATGGTACTGGTACTAGAGGATATGATCAGTCATACAACTATATGTACTTTTAAAGTAAGTATATATTGTGCATTAGAATCCATTCTATAAAAGATTAAAAATTATATTAAGAAAATTTAAAAATAATCAAATTTATAAAAAGGACATTTTATTGATATTTATTTTAAATATTTAAAATCCAGAACAAAGCGATATAACTATATTTCAACAATTATTTACAAATACTATTTAACTAAACTCGATCAAGGAAATTTAGGATTGACAAAAATTAACGGAAAATAAATTTTTCATTTAATTGATAATCAATTAAAAATTATATTAACATGAGTTAACGTATCATAGAATGGATAAACAAACTTAATTCAGAAATACCTTTTCGGAATACTGGAAGTGAATTGGTAGCAATTGCGTCTCTGCATGCTCTCATTGCAGCAGCTGTTATGTCCTGACTGTCAAATATAGTTTAAGACCAGTAACATCATTTCAATATATATACAAGGTTTTGAAGAGACCAAAAAGAAAAAAAAAATGATAGTAAATATAAAATATGTGTGAGGAATTCAAGTCTTTCACAGAGATAAGTGAAATGGGCCTCTAATTAGAGCTAAAACTTGTATAACAACATTTTATTGTATAAAAACAAAGAAATTAAATTTTCATTGAAAAAGCATTAATTTCTTGTAGTCTTCTCTTTCCTCACTTTGAGGCCCTAAAAAACACAAGCAAGATATAGAATGAATACCCATGAAGATCATAGCCAACACCCATCTCAACGAACAAAAGCTTCATTTCTTTTTGTCCACCACCATCCATTAGATCACTCTTGCTATATTCCTCTTTCAATTAGTGAAGAGTGGTTTCGGTGTTCGAAAAAGTTTAACTATTTATACTAATCAGATTGAAACCTTCTCTCTCGAAATTGTTGTTTATAAGCAAATGTGTCTAAGGGAAATGGAGACAGCTCTTATGCATGGTTCCTCGTGTGTCTTTTGTGGATGTGTCAAATCAACATTGAGATGATGATACGTGTATGATAACCTAAGAATATGGTCAAATGTTGTTCAACACGTAAGATGCATGCATGAGTTGGTTAAATTTTTGGAATTAGATTTAAAATTAATTATTATTTGATTTATCATGTGATGAAACTCATATTAATTTTTTTTTTAATTTATTCATTGCTAGTTTACTTAAATATTTTTATGTATGGAGGTTTAACTCGTTTATTTAAACTACACCTTTTTTATTTTTAAAAATGTTTTTTTTTTATAAAATAATGCCTAATATTTGAACACTTTGTTTCATATTCAACCGTGATAAAGTTCAAGATCTGTCTCTTACAAAGCATGCTTATGCTTGATTAAACATTTGAATGTTTAAACAAACTAATAAATTATGAAGTGTGTTAAATAGTTTGTTATCTATTTAATAATAAATAGTAATTCAATCCGACTAATTTCTTGATTTATGTTCTTATAATTAGTCAAGTTAATTATATTTATATAAATTGATTGGATGATAAGAAAATAAATGGATAACATTTTCTCATACCGTAAAATTCCTAAAATATTAAATAAATTTCTTAAAATAAAAATTGTATTATTTTTATTATTTAAAATTTAAATATATTTTTAGACAGTTCTCAAATTTAAATATTACTTAAATTATATTATTAATAACAAAAGATGAGAAGTTACGTGAATGGCAGTTTTAATATAATGTTAATATGTATTTAACCAAACATCATTTCAATAATAAAATTCGCTTATTAAATTATTATTTATGAGTTTTAATATATATATATATATATATATATATATATATATATTTAAATTTAAAAAATAATACGGACATTTTATATATTTAAATTATTTTAAGAATAAAAGCACCGTATCTTTCTATCTTCCATCTAGAAGTATTTCGTTCTGCATGTGCCACGTCGTCATTAAGCTACGCCATGCATATATGAGAATGAAACACGTATATATAGAAAGAAGATATAGAAAACTATAAATCTCTTTATTTAAAAAAAAAATTCAAAAATAAATTCTCAATTATGTGTTCATCTTTTTCTATATTTAATTCACGTTGCACATGAACATAAACTATAAACTTATATGATTAAAAAATGATACTTTTATAACGCTATTTTTCTATCAAAAAAAAATAAGAGTTAGGTTATTCTGTAAATCCTTGAACTATTCACAAGTTTTTAAATAGAACCGTATATTTTAATTTTTTTATAATTAACGCCGTAACCGTATGAATCCTTTTTAATTAGATTCCCATTACTTTTCTTTTTGTTAGAAGGTCCATTACCTAGCTATTTATTTTTAAATACTAGCCCTTATTTGGAAGACGACTTCTTCCTCTACTTTCACATATTTTTTAAATTCTCAAACTATCCTCGTTAAAGTGTACAGTATTTGATTTATCCTCATCCAACCTACACTTCCATATATTCTCCATCCTTTAAATTTTTCAAACTAAGTGTTGTTAGTGTAAAGAAGAGAGTCATTAGAGGTATTATATTGTTATTAATGAAAGAGAATGGAGAGAATTATTTAATCTGGAGAAGATTGAAAAACTTATTCAATGAGTGGGAATTAAAAGAATTAAATTGAGTGAAAAGCTTATTTTAATCTACTATTCAATGTATAATCATATTTTTACTTTAAAAGTTTGAATGTATGTAATATATCCTAATCAAAAGCAGTAAAATTAAAATAAAATAATAGTATAAGCTAGTTGTTTCACTAGTATTGAATAACAAATACTCGCCTTAATTTTAATGTGAATGAAAAAATAAAATTTATTATGAAGAAAATGAAGAAAGTGTAAGGAATTCATACAACTTGACTTGTCAAGAAGATTAATGCAGAAAAACTATGAGTAGTTATGACACGAAGTTGAGAAAGAATTTGAGACGAGGCTGAATTTTCAAAATTTTTTGAAATGCTCCTTATAGTGACTGCACAAAGTTGGTGGCGCATCCATTCCTGAGAGTGACAGACAACGATAACTACAACGATAGAGGCAGAAGACGACAACAAAATTGACAACGAAACGGTAGGAAATGTTCCTCACAGTGACAGCGCTAGTTGAGATGAAAGAATGTATAAAAATATAAAATTGAAAAAGATATAATTGACTGTATAGTAAAATAATATGGATAATATAAGAAATTTACAATTGTATGAAATTGTATGAAAGTAACTCATGAACATATGGAAGTAGAAAAAGAAGTCCTCTTTTTTAATTGCAATTTTTACTGTTTTCAATCGCAGAATTAACTAATCTTAATATCAATTAAAAATACTTGACTTGTAATATTCAATAGTTTCTTCTTAACCATTTGTAGAATTTCTAATCACCTCTTTTTCAATCCAGTGTTCAAATTTAAAATCAAACTATAGTTCCATTCACATCATCATATCAATTCATTAACTACCCAATTTAAATATTTTAAATAATTTAGAGGCTACTAAGCTAATTTGTCAATTATTTAAACTTTTTGAAAAGAAGTAGTTCAATGAAACGTAACAAAAATAAGTTCCAAAACCCAATTAAAAGTTCAAAAATACAATTACAAATTTTAGAGTACAAAGACTTTATAAGATCCTTAGCGGCCTACAAATTTATTTAATCTGAAAAAAAAACTATACAAACTCAATTTCTTTAACTTGTATATTACGTTCCATCCAATTTAACCTATTTGAAAATCTCAAAATATACCGTTTTTCAAATCTCATGCCTAATTTTAACTGGTTTTTAAAATAACAAATATAAAATAGAAATCATTGCAATTTATCTTATTTCAACGTATACCAAGCTCATAAAAGGTTGTAAACTTCACTATTAGTTCTTACAATTTTTCGTTAATAAGAAAAATTAAATTTGAGGGATACAATATTTATTGAAAAGTAGATTACAAGAAAATAAAATGTTATAAACTCTCAACTAGGTCTTCTTTTGACATTTCAGTTAAGAATTAAAGTCAAGAATAATTTAAATATATGTTTCTTTTTTATTATCTAAAACACTTTCTAAAAACAAAAGTGATAAAGCTCCAAACTTAAATAATACCTCAATGTAATGATTAATCATAACAATATTATATCAATAAAGATAAGAACAATGTCACCGTATGTGAAAATAAAAAAAATAATTACAAAATTTAATCGATGAAAACATTTCCAAAATAATAGAAGACTTAAAATAAAAATTAAATTTTTCTCAAGTTTCTCAAAGGAAACTCCAAACCGGAATTCTTCTTCAAAAAAGGTGTTTTTGGAGAAAACTTTTAGAAAATTACTCATTTAAAGAATTTAAATGAACAAAAAAATAAATAAATATATATAATTAAATTTAAGTTCAATTTCAAAGTGAACATTACAATGACAAAGGTTCTTAATAAATGTATTAGCAACTTGTCACAACAATCTAAAGAACGTAAGATAAAATTTGCAATATAAAGTTTTTTTAGAGTTTATAAGTGTCACACTCCTTATTTATGTATTGACTATAGAATTTTGACTCTCGAAATTAAACCTTTAACTGGGGTGAATTAGGGTGACAAGTTGATTTTAAAAAACTAAGATTTTAACTATCCAAATTATCCTAATTGAGGCTCAATTAAAGGTCTTTAAAAAACTCTTTTATACTTTTATTTTTTATAACACAAAATGACTATTATGATACAAAATATTAAAGGTCCTTAAAAAGCCCTTTTATGCTTTTACTTTTTATAATACAAAATGACTATTATGATACAAAATATTCTACTTATGTGTACATTCTTACAAGACTAAAAAAAGAAATGTTAATAATTCACGCTCCATTCTTACAAGACTAAAAAAAGAAATGTTAATAATTCACGCTCCATGAAAGGAGAGTCTTACAAGGTCTTTCTTTTCTCTTCCATTTTCCTAGTTATCATCAAAGACCCTAGCTCTAGTCTCCCATATGGTTTTTCATCACAAATACTCACTCTCTTAACACTCAATTGAGAGAGAATGAAAAGATACTTTCAAAGATAAACCAATAAAAAAGTAGTTTCAAAGATAACTCATTAGTTTCCTTAGACCTCTAGTGACAATTTATATGTCTAATAATTTTAAATCACTTAATAGTAAAATTAAAATCAATTTAAATACACTTTTTTTTTCTGAGACGCTTTTAAAAATGAAACTCTAAACTTCACAACATAAAATACCTCAAATATAATAATTAATCTTCACATAGATTTAAGATCAACACAAATAGTATAGAACAGTGCTCACATGGTACCTTTCAAAGTCATCACAAATATAGAAGAAATGTACAAATTTTCACGTTATTATATGGCAGTTGGCACATGCCATTAATTAAAAATCAAGAGTTCATTAACATGGTTAACTGAACAAAACTATGCAAGACCTGAATGTTAATAACCCACATAAACAGCAGCATTCACAATATAACAATCATCATTCTTGTCACCCATTTCCTCTACAAGAACCCCACTTGAGCATATCAAACCACCATCCACAACTTCGACATTTAAAATTTCTCCACTGCAAATCCAAAAAGATTATTATAAAGAATTGATATAATACAACAGACATTATATATTAAGCAAAAAAACAACATGAACTGAGTAATAAGCATGGTAGATTATCAATTACCGAAAGAAATGAGCAAAAACACAGGTCAATACTTGTTTGTTAGCATCTTAGAACACCAAAAATGTTTTTGTTCAGGACTTCAAGAAAAAATATATAAACTTCAATACAGAATTTAAACAAGGAGATAAGAATGACTTAGGTTTCTGTTACAAAATGTTAAGTTTAATATCCAATAACCAGAGTACAGCAAAAGGAGAGAAACAACATCCAAAAACCAGACATTATGGGAAAATAAAAGATTGAAATCACAACAGTTAATTTTACAAGAAAAAATCATTGATGATATAGGATTTCATATTGATAGCCATGTCATCACTTAAAGAGAACAATATGAAAAAAAAAGAAAAGAATAAGGCTCTAATTTTTCACGACTCTGGGTACTACTTACTAGGGAAATACTGATTTGACTTTCTCCATATCCAAAGATTTCTGGAGGGAGTGAGGAACCCCTAGCTTGATCTGCAACTTCATCTGACCAAAACTGACACCAGGAATGGAACCTAAATCAAACTCGTCTCTATTAGAATCCAAGAAACAAATTTGAACATGTAAATTATCCAAGCATACCTTTTTTAAAAATTAATCAGCAACGAACAACCATACAGAAAAATCGTGAGTTAGAAATAAGTGGAGAATTTTGGTCATATGAAATATCTTACTGTACGGTATTTTCCGAAACTAGAGTTTATCTAGAATTAGAGGGATGGAAATCAAGTCAAACTCACTACCAATTTCTCGCGAGAAGAATGAATTCTAAGCATTACAATTAGAACGTAATGAACTAGTTATAGAAAGAAACCCCTAATATTTACTTCTAACAAGTCTTTTTATGATAAAATCTACACTCTCCACCTAGAACACATGGCAATTAATAAGTACCTTACAAACTGATAGAACTGAGTATTAGAAATTGTGATAAAAGACACTGCCTTGCCAATCTTTATTGGACTACACCGATCCAGTTTCGGCCAACGCAGTAGGAATAGAAACAGAGTAAAGAACGTTTACAAAAGCATACACCCCCTGAGGTTTTTGAGTGTACTCAGATGTCATAAAACAAGTTATCTTTCTAAATATCAATCTGTTACACATTCCCAAACTAGCACAGGTCAAATTAAACATGTCATGCACTGATTCCTTTCACTTACCTGACCATGTAAAGAAAAATCATGGAAGTAATTCTACTACGTCTTCATACTTTACCCCATATACAAGGCAATAAATTACATGTTTAACTAATATCCACTAGGAAAATAAGTACTTGTAAAGGCATTGGCAAGCAACATGCTGAGAAAAAAAAAAAAAAACAATGGAGAAAGCTAGCCACGTAGTGTAGAGTGTATGTAATAAAGTATGGATATCATAAATGCTTTTGAAGGCCATTTGTTCCGGCAAAAATGTTCTTGCAAGGAATATTAGGTTGATGAAGAAAGATTGTTTTTAATGTGGGACTGACTTTGACTTCTCTAAGTGTCTTCTCGTACTCGGTTTATGTACCTGGTCACAGTCTCAGCATTCAACGAACTCAACACTTGATCAGGAATAGGTCTTCAAGTCTCGACTTTCTACTGAGATCTTGGTTCTCGACATTCTGCGGGAGAGGTTACCTGCAAAAGATTCTCCGACACTCAAGTTAGTACTCGGTATTTGGAAAGTTTGAGAGCTTGTTAAAAGTGTACACCATTCACCATATGGGGTCCTAGTATTCATAGATAATTGTATGCACGGTTCATAGTGGGGCTTGGATTATCACGACCTTCTAGGTTAATTTTGGAGTACATATAGATTTAAGATGATTACTTATTATTAATCATGGTTAGACTTGTTAATCATTTCAAGGTATCCAATAAGTACTCGGCGTAGTATCCTGGTATCATATTGACCTAAGACATCTTGATCATCTTGGCCTAAGATGGCTCGATTGGCCTAGGACAGCTCGACCTTCTCTGCCATGTACAGTACATTTCTTGGTCACAGTGGCTAGAACCGACTACCTCTAGTAGGTTTCGCAGAGCATATGATACACAATGGTGATGTTTGTCAGCTAATGATCTTCAACTGATTATTTTAGCTTATGGTACACAAGCACCCCAAGGCTTGAACAACTTAAGAGCCCATCGAAAGTTGTGAAAAGCCTTTAATCATACTCAACAAGGGTTTACTTAAATAAACTCTCCCTTAATCGAAATCAAGACACTCCTTGAACCGACTTCAAGATGTAGGTCTCGGCAAGGGTTTACTTGAGTAAACGCTCCCTGAACCGACTTCAACATGTAGGTATCGGCAGGGGTTTACTTGAGTAAGCACTCCCTAAACCGAATTCTAGATCGACTTCAAAATGTAGGTCTTGGTAGGGGTTTACTTTAGTAAAAGCTCCCTAAACAGACTTCAAGATCGACTTCAAGATGTAGGTCTCGACAGGGGTTTACTTAAGTAAACTCTCCCTAAATCGACTTCAATATGTATGTCTCAGTAGGGTTTTACTTTAGTAAACGCTCCCTGAACCAAATTCAAAATGTAAGTCATGGTAGGGGTTTACTTGAGTAAACCTCCCTTAACTGACTTCAAGATGTAGGTCTCGATAGGAGTTTACTCAAGTAAACGCTCCTTAACCGACTTCAAGATGTAGGTTTCATAAGAGGTTTACTTCAGTAAACACTCCCTCAACCAACTTCAATATGTAGGTCTCATTGTGGGTTTACTTGAATAAAAGCTCCCTGAACCGACTTCAAGATGTAGGTCACGGCAGGACCAAGAAAGAATACTTGGTAGGAGTTCATGTATATGAACACTCCCATAATCGACTTCAGGATGTAGGTCTTGACAGGACCAAGAAATAATACTCAGTAGGAGTTCATGTAGATGAATGCTCCAATAACCGACTTCAGGATGTACTTCATAGGGGTTCATGTAAATGAACTCTCCCTTGCCCAAGTTATGAAGCGCTCGGTAGGGGTTCAAGCAAATGAATTCACCATGAACCGAGTTCTTGGTAGGGGTTCATGTAAATAAACTCACCCTTGCCCGAGGTACAAAGTGCTTGGCAGGGGTTCATGCAAATGAACTCACCCTAAACCGAGTTTTTGAAGTATTCTTGGTCGAACATGCCAGAAAGAAATCAATGATCCAAAACTATGCATTGTGGAGCCAAAATTTCTGAAGATAGAGAAGTTGATAGCAATATTTCCTGCAGAACTAATGATCAAAATCTTAAAAGGATATAATCGTTTTCAAATAGCTACTCAGAAATAGAAGATTTGTCAAGCATAACCCGGTTCAATATTTATTATGACGACCTCATTCAGAGGGCTTTTAGAGGTGGCAAGTTCGACCAGGTTGCATGAAGTTCATAGTCAAAGAAGTAAATCAGATCAAAACAACTTTAGAGACACGTGATTAGTCTATAGACTTGAACCATTATAACCAAGCAATCCCAAACTCTAGAGTGGTTGAAGTTAATTGCTACGGTCCTCTAAAAATAGAGATCCATCATCAAAGGATAAAGATGAGAATGATAACAAACATAGTTTTTTAACGTCCAACTCCCAAGTTGCATTTGCAAATTTTGAACTTCATCCCTTTCATTGAGATAGTTTAAAAGCATAAGCACAAGCTCGGGTAGGGAAGAGAGAAAAGACAAAATATCATGGATTTTGTGGATTTAACAAATTCATCAATGAGAGCAATAAAGATAAAGACATCACGCTTAATTTCAGATCTAATCATTTCATCGAAAAGAGAAGAGAACTCTTTCAAGTTTGTTGATCTTTGATCTTGAATTATGCTTATTGTTGATACAATTGAATTCTTTGAACTAATCCTTCTCTGCCCCACACTGGGCATCAAAATGTTCCTCTAAATATGTTCTTGCAAGGAATATTAGATTGATGAAGAAAGGTTGTCTTTAGTGTGGCCGAGTTTCACTTCTCAAAGTCTCTTCTCGTGCTCGATTTGTATACTTGGTCTCGGCCTCAACATCTAGCAGACTCAAAACTAGATCGAGAATAGGTCTTCAAGACCTTCTACTGAGATATGGGTTCTCAACCTTTTGTACGAGTGGATACCTACAACAGGTTCTCCGACGCTCAAATTAATACTTGGCATTCGGAGTGTTTGAGAGCTTGTTAAAAGCATACCATTCACCAGATGAGGTCCTAGTATTTATAGACAATTGTATGCATTGTTCATAGCAAGCCTGGATCCGCATGCATTGTTCATAGTGGGCTTGGATTATCACGGACTTCTCCAGTAATCTTAGGAGTACATATAGATTTAAGATGATTACTGATTATTAATCATTGTTAGGCTTGTTAATCATTTTTAGGTACCTAAAAAGAACTCGACATAGTATCTTGACATCATATCGGCCTAGGACATCTCGGTCTAGGATGGCTCGATCGTGTTGGCCAAGGACAGCTTGGCAATCTTTGCCTAGGACAGCTCGACCATCTCTGCCATGTACAGTACATTTCTCGATCACGATGGCTAGAACCAACTTCCTTTAGTAAGTTTCGCAGAGCATATGGTACATAATGGTAATGCTTGTCAGCTAATGATCTTCAACCGACCTCGCATTGCAAGATTATTTAAGCTTATGGTACATCATTTAAAATAGGAAAAAATGATATTCAATAGAAATTTTCTAGACAAAGAAATTTGACAGTTAGAAAGTAGTACATCTTCAAATGAAAGGAATGAAGATGACTCGACTAGGATGGATTACAACTCTATCAAACAATCATAAAATATAAGATATTCATGATACATCTACTTTATTACTAATAAGAAATGGTTTTACCATTATGAACAAAAGGAAATTATTCCAAGTTCATTTTGTTTGACGCTGTTCAGTCTATTCAATGTAAATAGTCATCAGTCCCTAAAAAGTAGAGCATTGGTCGCATTAATCCTGAAAGATGAAAATTTCAAAAGTGTCCCTAAATAGGCATTTAATCAGTCAAACTAGTCTCAACGATTGATGACAAAAGAGCTAATTTGACTAAAGAAATGTACATTTAGGGGCCGTAAGCATAATTTCTATCATTCAAGCTCTTATTTTGATCTGCTTCAGATTTACTGTATGTACACCAAGAGTATCTCCCAACCAAAACTATATACTAATTTCTTTCAAGGGACAGAGATCACCAAAGTGAGCCCTCCACCCAACAAAGTTCTTTTCAATCACGTGACTATAAATCAAACCAATTCAGCATGCAAATGGACTTGCTTCATTTGCAATAGGATCAAGTTCATTAGTCAATAATACAGGTGCACAGACAACCATTCAAGCTCTAATTTTCATTTGCTTCAATTTCTAACAAAACAAAAGTTCCTAGCATCACAAAATCCAACCATTACGTTACATTACACTTTAACTAACTACCTTATTCTATCACAAGAAGCAAGGCACCACCCCCATCAATTAACATAACCAAATGTGCAATGTCATTGGGCATCAAAAAAACCCTTATCTTACAACAAACGATAAATTCTATTCCCGCTCATGTTTTCTATTAACTAAGAGGACTGATGTGTCTTATGACAGAATAACTCACAACAATAACACTAACAAGTTGAACAGTGTAAACCCAATAAGATTATATATATACATATACCTCTGCGGAAAGCAGGGATTGAATTAGAAGAAATTGCATCCTTGCACGCTCTCATTGCTGCTACTGTTATGTCCTGTCTGTTAGGTTCATCGCCATGTCAGCAAAAAAACAAAGAAAACCGACCAAAAATGCAAAAGAAAAAAAAAAAGAAAACGGAACAGAATACAACACCCATGTTGGTCGTAGCCGACACCCATCTCCACGAACAAGAGCTTCATTGGAGAGGATGAGCCTCTGCTACCTTCACCCCCTTCAACCACTTCCATAGTTCGGGAAATTGCAGAAAGTATAAACTTTGATGAGCGATGTGAGAAAGAAAGAGATTTGCGGAAACGTTGGGGGAAATTGTTTGAGCCCAAATCAGTGATGGGAAACGATGAAAATCGAAGCTTTAGAAGTGAATGACAACATTCGGTCATTTCTCTCTCACAAGCTCAGCTTTAAATGGAATTAAATGAATTTGGATGAGCGATGATTCCCCTGTTTTCCCTTTTCTTTCTGGTTTAACTTTCTCCGCCATTTCGTTTATTATCTGATAAATTGTAAAATTATTATTTACAAATTTATAACTTATCTGATTTAAATAACTAATGTTTAAAGATGTAAATTATTTCAAAAATTTTATTATTTAATAAAATTAAAACGATATTGATTATGGTTTTAATTTTGGTACTTAATTGAAAAGTGATTCACTGTATTTTACAAAATCGGTAACTTTTTTACTAAATTAACATTTTAGTCTTTAATTTTATTTTGACAACTTTAGTCTCTTAATTTTTGGTCATCCATGATTTTAGTGCGAGAATTTTTTTTTTCACACAATTTCAATCCTTTAATTCTCAAATATTTGTAACTTTGTTCATTTTTCAGTTCAGTATTTTATATATAACATAATGATCTACACCAACTTGGGTAGTTGATCCAAAAAAACGTACAGATAATTAAACTGAAAATTAAATAAAATTATAAATAATAAAAAATTAAAGAATTAAAATTATATAAAAAAATTCAGAAACTAAAATTACGAATAATTTAAACCCCATGAATTAAAATCGTAAAAAAAATATAAACTTAAGAACCATAAGGAATATTTTAAAATTTAGGAACCATAAATACAATTAAACAATTTATTTTATAATGCAGTGACAGTTTAAAAGCTTTTGTTTACCGCCACAACTTTTCATAATAATTATTTTTAAAAAATAGTTATAATATATTTAATAAGTTGATAAAGTAAAAATATTTACATTAAAATGCGTGAAAATAAAATGGCAACAAAGTATATTACAATTTTAAAATGTTTATGCTTCTTCTCATGATTGTATACGTGCATACAAAATAAAATAAAAAGAAAAAAAATGTAGGATTGTGTTTTTTAAATGCTTTTTATAATTTCTTTTAAAACATAAAATGTCGAAAATATGACAATATTACTTTGTAACACCTAAAAAATAGTAAGATAATTATTTTAGTATTTAACTTTCCTCGACTTGTATGGTTATATATATAAAGTATTTTAAAACAGATATAAACATTAAAATATATAAGATTATATATATATATATATATTATCCCTATATATCTCTATTCATGGTTATCAAATAACAATAAAAAAACTATTCAAATTTAAAAATTTTATCATAATAAATCAATTTCATTAAAAATCATCAGAATAATAAAATATATAATTCTATTCCATTAATTATTTATAAAATAAGATAAATACATTATTATAAATTACACATAAATTGATCCAGAAAATAAATGTTTGTGTCTTTTAAAAAACACGTATCAATTAAATCAAGTTAAAGATTAACATTTTTCATAAGCATATATACTTGAGCTTCGTAGGGTAAAATAAGTTTAAGTGTGAAAATAACAAAAAAAAACATAAGAAAATATTAAATTAGTGTGAAAACATATCAAATACACAATCAATTAATTATGTATTAAAACTTTGTGTAAATATTTGGAATTATCATCTCATGATGTATTGTCACAAGATAGTTTTTAACTTGATAAATGATTTGTTAAAGACCTTCTCAAAATCTTAGTTTGAAAAATTCTTCTTAAGTTAATACAAGTTTCATAACATGCAATCTTAAAAAGATAAGAAAAAGAGGAATTTAATCTCATATTTTTATACTGATTTGTCAAATAGTGTAGACTAGATTCAGTTCTCAATCAATTGATTGACTTTCATTATGTAAACTACTACAACAATTTACAAATTGAGTATTCTTTTATAATATAGCCACTCTTAGTTAATTTGTTAAGTATTGTTTGAATAGTTACCCACTTCTAGTTAAAATTAGAGTATATGTTAACACTTGATCACTCCTAACTAAAACCCATGTATTAGTAGCTAACTTACTGGGTATTATTTGGAATCCAGACACTCTTTGTTAGGACAAAGATTTGTCTAAAATGTGATCTAAAATATCATAAGGATTTCTCACAAGAGAGGATACGTCTTACGATGTATACATGGTTTAAGCACTTTATTAGTTTATTAATGAAAACAAACAATGTTCTTCTAAAGCTTTCTAAAGCTTAGAGAAAAAAAAAAACCAGCAATGTTTTAATACTTTGCAAATTGTAACTTGCCTTCTTTCTCTTTTTTCTTCTTGAGTCTTTATATAAGTATTAAAGAAAAGTAGTTGTTGTGATTGAGCAGCCTCAGTTCATGTGAAAGTCTTTCTTTTGTCTAACCATTAAATGTGAAGGATGCTTTAAATGTGCTCCATGCATGCATTAAATGTTTTTCTTTTCTTTAAGTAAGATCCTTATAGTTAGCAGTATTTATTCGTCTTTAGTGAGAGTGTCTTTACTTGAAATTATGTAAAGCACAAAGTTGTACAAGCTAGATAGTCTTTTCTAGAATGGACAAAAAGGTAGCAACTTTAGCCCATATCCTAATAGATCTTTGATTGTTAACATATGTTTTTATAGTTCATTTTGACAGTTGAGGAAGCAAACATTCCCTACAACATAGAATAAGTTTAAGAGTGTTTTCATGAAGTACAATGTTAGTTTTAGTCTATGTGCTTATCATCTTAGCAAAACATTTCTTATTAGACAAAAGACTTGCTCGTACATTATCTATTGTAAATGAAATCCTTTTGTCTTATTGACGAGGTTTGATCATGTTTTATACTTTGTTATTTAACATCACTTAATAAAAATATGGGCTATTATATTTTTCTCTAACAATTGTATTTTAAGACTTTTTTAATTTTTTACAAGATATTGTTTGATGATGTGCAGTCAAACAATAATTTTACTCCTTCTTTCGTTAGTGTAATGTGATAATACAAAATAAACAAATATAAGGAAAGAAAGATTTACGTTGTGATTTTTATACTAGTTTGTTTGATATTATAAACTATATACAGTTCTCAATCAATTGATTGAGTTTCACTACGCAAACTACTGTTGCAAGTTATAAATTGAGTATTATTTCGAACTTCATCACTCTTGACTAAAAACCCAAGTATTTTTTGGACATGCAACCACTTCTGGCCAAAAACTCGAGTATTTCTTTTAACGCAACCACTTCTTGCCAAAAATCTGAGTATTGTTTTTTAACACTACTACTCCAAGCTAAAAACCTGAGTATTGTTTGAATCTCCATCACTCATAACTCACTCATTATCTATTCTTTAGAACACAACCACTCCTAGCTGTAACAGAATATTGTTTGGACAATAATCACTTATGTGTGAGACTGATTATTGCTTGGACAACAACCACTCCTAGCTAAACGGATAAGGTTTTTTTTAGACCTAGACGATCTGCACCTCACTAGGTGGTCTATCAGTAGACTTGCAAGTGTTCAAGTTTTGACTATAACCAAAACCTATAAGTATCATGTATGCTTATGATCATGCTAACATTTGTTCATGCAAATGTAGTTACAAGATCTTAGTAGACAAGATACTATACAAAGTATTAAAGTGATAAATGATCTATCACTCTTTGCTACAATTTATATTATCTTGTAGTAATACTTGTTTATTTGCTTATTCATTAACTGTTTCAATCAAATAAACAAAAATGAAACATATATTTTCTAGTAGCAATCAGCAAATAAATTAATCTTTAAATGACTAGATTATTCATATAAGGAAATAACTCAATGTGAAACAATCATATTGATAAATGTCTTTTTGGAAAGAAATTAAATAAATATCATGATTTGTTTCTTTATATACATTACTTGTGAAAAGTATGTACAATGCTTGTGAAATTATCTATGTTTACAAGATTATTTGAAAGAAAGCTTTTAAGGACAAAGACATTCTATATTGAGAGTCTACCTTAAAAGAGTTGTATGAAAGATCAAGATCTTCATGGTCAAATCTTCAACAGTCTCGTCTAAAGAAGTTGTACAAAGAGATCAAGGATGAAGAAAAGAATATAAGAGGTACCAATACACAAAGATATACACGAGAGAAATAATTACATAGACTCTTATAGTTCTATTAGCTATTGAGCATTTACCTTTGGGTTAAGCGAAAACCTTAGTAAATTCTTCACTATGTGAAGTTATACCCTTGTGAGCTTTGTTCTATCTTTGAGAGTGTTTTTCTTATTTCTTTGAAAGCTTTCAGTCTCAGGGAGAGATTGGGAAGGATAACCTGGAGAGGTTGGTGTACTCAGTGTAATCAAGGTGTCTTGATTAATGGAATCTCTTAAGCAATTAGCTTAAAGGGATTAGACGTAGCTCGAGTTCGGGTGAATCGGGATAAATTCTTGTGTGTTGTTTCTCTCTCTTCTCTTGCTTGTTGTTTTATTTTGCTTACTTGCTTTATCTTCTCTCAGATCTCCAAGATATTTGTCATATCTACTAGGAAAAGAGTCAAAGGCCTCATTCAAAGCCCCTCCCTTTTGGAGTCAGTTGTTCCCACATGTTTGTATAAAGATATAATCTAAAAGATCATAAGGTTTACCCACTACAGAAGATCAATATCTTGTGATGTATACAAAGAACAAACACTCTTAATGAACATGTCAATGTTCAATACTTCAACTTTCTCTCTTGTTTTCTTTTTCTCTAAAGTGTAGCTTGATATAAAGCTTGTAAGAAAGAGTTGTTGCATTTTTTTTGTCGTTGAGATTTCAAAGTCATATTTAACCTCTTTTAGCATCTGAAGAGCATGGAAGTAGAGATGCATTAAAGTGTTCCATTAACATTAAATATTAATCTCCTCTTCAAGAAACATTACTCAAAACAAAGTGAAAGTAAAGACCCAATGTGATAGATAATTGGACTATATAAACTTGTGTCATGATAGATGTTGAAATAAAATAGCTTTAACTTATATCCTAAAAGATCTCGATGTTGACATGTGCTTGCATGAATCATCTTGGTATGTAGAAGACAAAAACATTTCCTGCAACATAGAATAAGGTTAAAGAATATTTTTGTGAAGGTACAATGTAAGCTTAAAGACTGTGTTTATCATGTGATAGAGTTTACTTATCAAATGAATCAAAGACTATAAGGTAATGTATCATCTTTCAAACAAAGCACTTGTGTCTTATAATCTGGTGTTTTCAAAATACGTCGTTTTACGAACAAAGCATCTTCATGTTTTACAGTTTGTTGTGAAAAACATTTAGTCAAAAATAAGGATTGTTGGACTTTGCTCTAACATTAATGCCTCCAAACTCTGGAACTCATGGCATTTCAGATGTGTAATAAACTCCCCTTCATCTTCTTACCACTTAATATCTCAGCTATATGGCTTAGACTATCAGTGAAGCTAAAGATCTCTATAATAGGTTTCAATACTAAATACGTGAATTGAAAAATGATTCATGTATCATCCCAAATTAGAAACCTCAATTTCGCATATTACATCCATGTATAACATTTAAATCATAATTATTCTATCATAAAACATATTTATGACTTATATAATATTAAAAAATAAAAGGTTGATTAAATATAATAATTTATATAAACAATTTTAACATTTTGAAACATTCAAAAATATTTTATTTAGATTGAAAACACTGTGTTCACTCAACTATTATTCTACTTGCATAACCAAAAAGGTATAATCGACCGATGACTTTTTTTGTTGCCCATTGAACAAAATACTCATATTTTTATTAACTCAATATTTGCCTAGTGACCAAACTTCTAAGATTTTGAATTAAATTTTGTTGGTTGAACAAATGGTACACATCAACACAAAATAAGTTTTTCATGTAAAAAATAAGGTTGTGCTAAAACTCAACAATCTAACCAATTTCAAAAGCTTAACTCTATGTTCAAATTCAACCATTTCAACATTCATGTTCAACCTCAATTTATCATTTACTTCAAACTTCACAATCAAACAATACAAATTAATCATTGTACATTTTCAGACCAATTTCAATAGAGTTCTCACTTCGTAGAGTTAACTTCACATTCATCTCTAACTTTCTTAGAAGATGCAAAATTAATAGATCCCTTTTTCTAAAAAAGTCTAGCTATTCTAACAAAACTCCAAAGTCATTGATTTATAGAGGGGGCCCGGATCTGCACATAGAAAACTTTGATCACCAAATTGAAGATACCGTTATGATCCTAAACTAGCATTAATTCATCTGTGCCATAAGACTACCCATGCAAGCACATATTCTATAAATGGAAAGTATCATTCTTGTAAACAACCCAAACAGAAAGGAATAAAGAGAAATTTACTTTAAACGAAATTTTGATTGAATGAATATATTAGTTTCACTTTAGTAAGTTCAAATCTTAAAAAAAAATAAAAATGAACAACTAACTCAAAAATTTAAAGAGAAAGTAGAAAAAATTAGTTTAGAGAGATAGTAACTTTTATAAAATGAAATTTGAATCATTAAAATTTTTATTTATATGCTTTTTAACTTAAACAATAAAAATTCAAATTTAATCTCGTTTTAATCACTTTTATCTTGGAGAGATTAACTCACGTCTTTCACAATTACAAATAATTGTCATCTAACAACTTTTATAAAATAAACTAAGTCATGTTCACGATGAAATGCAAATTTCTTAAAGTGAATTTATCAAACACTTAATAAGTCAATTAATTTACATTAATAAACATACATGAGGATATGGACAGAAAAAAATTAATACTAATGAGATATTTTTCTTAATGATATTATTGGTAGAAAATGTATACATGTTTTATTGACGATTAATATTCTTTAATGAATCTAACATGTTATCTTTAATGGACATTTTTCTTTAAACAACAGGTTTTTTCATATGTACAATGTTTGAATGCTAGACACTGTTTAAGAAAACCGAATACAATACCATCTATACCAACAACTAATTATTAATTTTTACTTATTAATGAAAAGATAAATCTTTTCACTAAATATAGATTAATAAAAATTATGTTCCTTATTATTCTCTCCTTTCAAGGCACAAAGCTCAAGCATTCTTGTAGGAAGCTTATTCAAATTCAAGTAAATAAAGCTTGTAAGAAATGTAACCTTATACTATTGTCATATAAGGCTGAGGTACATTGCTAATTTAATAATGTTAAGAGTAGGCACAAAAATATTTCTACAATATTGCAAATAAATATGGCTTTGTACGTACAATGCTTTTCGATCTTTGATCTCTCGTTGGTTTCTATAGCTTGTTTCTTACGAATTTTATAGACTATGTAGAATATAGTGGTCGAGAGTTTTCTTTTTCACCAATTTTAAATATTAGAAACACAGTAAACGTTATATTTAAAAAAAAAAAAATCCCATTCTGGGTGGATTATTCTGATAAATATGAAAATTTGATTTCTCTTTTCTTACCATATGTACAGAGGTAAAAGTTTGTAGTACTTTTATCCTCTGAATTTATTTATAAGGTTTGGTTTTATAGGTTTATATGTGTTGTACACATCCTTTAAGATGTGAGAGTTGAAAAACTTCTCCAGTTCATTTCTATCAAGACAGACTTAGGATTCGTATATAGCTATTAAATTGAATAAAGATATAATAGACAGTATATACTATTGTACATATACAATTTTTTACCACTTACGATCATGTTTTCTCTTTCCAATGAGGGGTAGAATCTCGTTTAACAAAATTAGTCTAGTAAGTGATCAAAACTTTCATGTTTAAAGTTAATGTTATCCTTTTTACCAAAATATTATTAATATTATCATAATAACAAAATTCATCTTAAATAGGGGGCTTATTCAAGTAAGTGCCTCTTTCTAAGGTCCACATAGGCCCTTTTGGCCAATGTTTCGTAACAATTTCCTTTTGCAAACGATACCAATGGATAAGGTTATATAAATAAAGATGGTACCAAAATTTATTTGCACTAAAAGAAAGGTCAGTTATATATGAATGAAACAAACATCTATAAAAATGTACACCCCTCTCCCTAAAACCAAATATACGTGTGTACTTAGTGGAGAAGGTAAATAAAATAAAGACGGTGCCGATATTTATTTGCAGTAAAAGAAAAACCAGTTAAATGAATAAATTGCAGGATTTGGTTAGATAGCGATTTTTTCAATAGATTCGATTACGAACTCATTTATGATCAGAGATCTGCGCTTTCCCAGTAATGAATGGATAAATCATGAATTAAGAATGAGTTCCTACTTTAATTGATGGCTAATACTATTTGCCATTCTATTCACAAAATACAGAAAAAGGGAACTAATTCTCCGAAGCTGAGTTTGCTCCAGCATTAGCATGTTGCAGACCTGCAAAAGAACTTCTGTTGCTGGCCATGGCATTGAATGTGGCATGACCTCGCTTTGTCTCTCAACTCTTGAAATGCTCTCATTGTATCCACATCAAAGCCTCCAGCAAACTGCCACACACAACAGCTCATTATACCAATTGGCCCTTTAGCTAACAGGCGTCAGTTTGTACTATTGTTGAAAATAAAATTACCTGATGAACTCGAAATGCAAATCTAACTCCTTGGACAATAAGCTCTTCTTCTTCAGGCCCACCACCAACTGTCTCAAGCTCAGCAGAGACTCTCTTCATATACTTCATGGCCAATTTTACAGATGCCAGCTTGATCTGCCACAATTTAACATTGCAGGTACAATAAATGAAGGGAGCTAACCAACATTCTTCTCACTTTGTGGTAACAAAATTAGTAAAGCAATCTACTATGATCCAATGCTATTCATTCATGAATACAAGTTGCACATGTATATGACATGTTATTTAATTATTCGTATATATAGGCAACCATATCTATCATGTGGGTCTTTTATTACGTTCTTCAAATAATTATTTAAAACAGATTGCAGGACCCTTCCAAGTTCCTATTGGCAACGAGAATTTCCCTAAAAAGATGAAGCAGACAAACATATAGACTGGGGGGATAGGGATCTCCATGTACTAGTGCTTAAGCAGATTAGCGCAAAAAAATGGAAGTCGACTAAGTCCTATCAGCAAAGATAACCACTGCTTTGACATTTTGCTATCAGCTAGCTACTTTGTCTACATGCTATGTGGTTAAACTTACCAAGGCTAATTTTTTAAAAGAAAAGTTACATATATTTTGGTGGGGACCCAACACAAAAAATTTAGTTACCTACCATTAAATTTTATTAATGGACGAGTCTTTGGAAGCAACACATCCACCATTATTATTCAATGAGGACTATGGGCCAACACAACTCTTGCCCATCATCATGTGTTATATATTGACCTATTTGTATTATATTAAACCTACAACTGAAGCTACTGTCAAGCATAATATGGAAATTACCTGGCTCACATAACCACTGTCAAGCATCCAATCCACGGGTATTTGGAAGACTTTGTATCTCTTTGTTGCCGATTCTCTCATTCTTGAGATATTGTAAATCCCATGTTCTAATCTGTCATAATCATTTAAAATAAATGGCATTAGAGGGAGTTCTCACATGAACATTTAATTCACCTTGAATAAAAGTAATAATACTAATAATTTAAAACAAATAATACTAATAATTTAAAACAAATCCGCGCACTTTTCTAAGAGAGTCTGCATCTTCTTAAGAGCTGGACCACACAGCTGCCGAGGATCATCGCGGAAAGACGAAGCCTCAGATATTAACTTCTTCAGATCACAATACCCAAACGCAGCTTCACGCAAAGCATCAGCCTTCTGCTCTGGCCAATCGAAGTGTTTCAGCACTGCCCTTTCATCCACCTGAAACAACAATCAAAACCAGACAAATCACAAACAATATAAAATATATCTTCTTACAAGTATCATGCAAATGGAAGAAGGAACACAACATTTAAAAGAAATAAAAATACCAAATAGGAGAGTTCGTCGTCAAGCCATTTGACAAAAGGCACTACATCTTCAATGTCCGCGAATGCTGCGCTCTCCACCTCTTTGATTAAGTATCTGATGAAGTCTCCTTGTGTTTCTACATCTGTTTTTATCTGTAAAAACAAACAATATTATTGGTTAAAAGAAAAAACCTTAGTAACGCTAAGTAGTTTAATATTACTAACTCTAATGAAATGAAGTAAATTCTTTGACTTAATTGACAACTAGGGACTAGAGTTTCAGTAATTGGAGAATATTTTCTTCCTTGTTTGACCTCATACTCAACAAAATGCCATAGGTTTAGAGCATATTTACGACTATGGCCAACCAAATTTCGAATCAGATTACTGTCTTGTCTACGAAGAAAATCCAATTCAAAATAAAGCAATAAAAGCGACTACACATGTCAGCAGACAGTGACACAATAAATGGCCAGTGGCAAACCCGTAATTACACAGCCAAGTTCACGTGCACTTACAGCCAACAAGTGAGTCGAGCGGTTCTCGATCTCGCCGATCATGTCGCGAGCATTCGCCGTCGCCGGCACCTCAACGGCACTGCCGGACCCCGAGTCCCGCCGCGAATGCGAGTCCCTCCGCATCAACGAGTGGTAAAACTCCACCACCTCCGGCACTCTCCTCACCTTGGCCGGAGCCAACCTCCCGGCCTTCGCCGGAGGAGGTGGCGGCGGAGGTGGAGGAGCTGCCTTATATGTAGGCTTCGTTGGTGGAGGCGGAGGAGGAGGAGGCACTGCCTTAATCGGTGGAGGAGGCGCTGCCTTCAAAGGTGGAGGAGGTGCTGCCTTCATCGGTGGAGGAGGAGGTGGTGGCGGTGGAGGTGGCGGAATGGCTTGTTCAGTTTCGCCGTTATTGGAGGAACCGCTGGACGGTGATGAAGGAGAAGAAGACGAAGGTCTCGGCGGCGGGTTCGGAACACGAGGCGCGCGTGACCTCACGGAACCGGAGAGAACCGAGTCAGAGCAATCAGCGAGTTCCTCCGAGTTACACCGCGAGTGATGTGGCCTTTCTGTTTCCGGAGCCTCTCTTTTCAAAATCCCGCTTCCGAGATCCGACGCCGTTTTCTTCAAGCTTTTCATGACATTCGACCTCACCGAAACCTCCACCAACCTCTGCGAACCTTCGTGCTCGTGCTCGTGCTCG
>Ga0099825_1002043_pt1 | contig 26516 bp, 11 predicted proteins | sample SiratroredBW_FD_76838 | JGI IMG/M metagenome (GOLD analysis project Ga0099825, IMG submission 76838) | Root nodule microbial communities of legume samples collected from California, USA - Siratro red BW | ecosystem: Host-associated > Plants > Roots > Nodule | place: USA: California | collected... | reverse complement strand
TTTTCACTTTCTTCATATATAATTTTTTTTTTTATTAAATTTTTTTTTTTTTTTTTTTTTAACTGTACCCCTCATAAATTGTTTAGGATCAGATGGTTTAAAATGCAATTGATGGAACCATGATCTCCAAAATCCCAAAACAACTTTCACTACCATTGTTTACTCTACTCATGTCTAAAGAAGTTATGGGGATCAGCCCTGAATTTCATTCTCACTGATTTTTTAAATTAGACCAATAGAGGGTGGAATTGATCCATGGCATTTCAATGCAGTCACTTTCACTTTGCTTCAAATCCAATTCAGTGAAACTCAGTTCAACAAACTCATGATTTTTGTATGAGTGCCTTATGGGCCCTCATTATAATTGTATGGGTGTCTTATGTACAAAACAATGAGACTAATCCTCTTTTTGTAAAAAGTCACCTAAATGATTTTTGTCTTGTCTACCAAAAAATCTTGGTACTTAGATATCACTGTCTATCAATCGTAAACACTTAAATCTGCGTTACTTCAATTTTTTTGAGAAATAAAATTGTTGTTGTGACAAATAAAATAAATAAAATAACTTAAATTCACTTTTATTATGATTTCATAAAATTTTAATTGTAGATTTAGTTTTTCCATTTTCTAAAATAAAATAATGTTGGTTCAATGTTAATATATTCGTTAGATTAATATTAAAGTGTGATGTTATTATTTAGGACGGATTAAATGACATAGTGAACCAAAATGACTTAATTTTGAAAATGTCAATATCAAATTTATAATTAAAATTTTATATAGATATAAAACTATAGGATAAAAAATAAATTTAAATCGAACAAACTAAGTATGACTCAGAAATGAAAATAGCATAAGTATACAAAAACACATAGTCAAATAATTTGACTTTATTGATTCATTAAATTAAGAAAGGAGATCAATTTACAAATGAGGGGATGAAGTTGGTATACTTTGTTCAAAAGTAAAGAAATTGGAAGGGTCAACCATAGTTTTGACCCTCACTAATCTATCAAAGTTTTCTTTGTAGAACTTGTTTCCATATATGCTAGCAGCTTTCAGGCTTGTTGAAGTACTTGGATGTTTTGCACCAATATCAAGGTCCCTATAATTGAGAAATGCTTCCCTTGGAGACCTAGAAACAAAAGGACCCATAAACTCATATAACCACCTCGAATAGTTCATGTAACGATCATAGGCCTCAACACCATCTTCAGTCCAATACATAATGTACTGAACCAGGAACAAGTACCCTTTCCTATGAGGAAAAGGGGTTGCCAATGGTGAAATCTCATCCATTATCCCTCCATAAGGGTTCCACTGCACCTGAATGTTGTTATATTTAGTCATCAAATCCCACATGTCTTTTAAGGCCGTTTTTGGGATGGGAGTTTTCACATAATCTGACTTGCTCTTAGAGAACACTATATTTGGCTCCTGAGAAGTTGGTAGCAAAGCTGTAAGAGGGGTACCTTTCGGCATATCATACCAAAAAATGGTGGAATTCACCCAAGGCATTTCTGTACAATCACTCTCTTTCAAACCCAATTCAGGGAAGTCCTTATTCACCAAAGGAACAAGTCTTTTAATTGAGCCTAAAAGTTGGCCAATGAAAGAGACTATTACTGTTCCATTCACCACATCAGGCTGCACCCTTATGAAAAGATCTCTGTCTAGTTTTGTTGCAACTAGTTGCCATTTGTAAGCAACATCAGTTGCATCTTCTCTCACAGATTTTTTCACATTGAACACAGTCACTTGTGGTGGTACAGAGACCAACTTGATCCTCCATGCAAGAATGACACCAAAACTGGCACCACCTCCTCCTCTTATGGCCCAAAACATGTCCTCCCCCATTGACTTCCTATCTTGGACAACACCATTGGCATTCACCAATCTGGCATCAATGATGTTATCAACAGAAAGACCATATTTTCTCATCAAATTGCCATAACCACCACCAGAAAAGTGTCCACCAGTACCCAAACTGAGACACACCCCTGATGGGAAGGCATGCACATGGCTTTTATTTGCTATTTGGTAATAAAGTTGACCAAGTGTGGCTCCAGCCTGAACCCATGCAGTGCCACTCTTTATGTCGATATCAATCGATTCAAGAGGAAACATGTCAAGAATGACATACGACACATCTGAGACATACGAAAGAGCCTCATAGTCATGGCCACCACTTCGGATTCTGATCTGGCGCATGTAACTGTTGCCTGGACATGACTCTCACTTTTGGCAGTTATGATGGCAAGAGGTTTTGGCATGTTTTGTGCCTTGAATCGTTTGTTTTGAATGTGCAAATTTAAGATAGAGGTGTATGAGGCGTTTTTTGGAGTGTAGATGACTTCATGTATTTTAGCGTTTGAATATTTTGAGAGACAAACGAGGAATTGTTCGATATTTGAAGATTGATACTTAGCATTTCCCTGAGAAACAGACAGCACTATTGTTAGAAATGCTACGAAAAGAGAAAAAAACTTCATTGTTTTTATGGATACCAATGTGGCTTCTTCAGTTAGCCTTCGACTCAATATATAATGTGACATCTGTTACCAGTATGGTATAAAGCTCTCCAAAATTTAATTAAAAAAAGCTAATTAAGTAAATATTTTCAATATCCCTTGCTTGACTAGAAATTAAATTTGGTCTCCATTCACTTAAATGTTATTACATTCTATGAAAAAAATAAAGGAGCAATAAATATACCATATATATTAAATTTCTCTCTTAAAACTTTTACATTTGTACTTCTTTTATTCATTTGGTGGATGGATACTTGAATAGTATAATCTTTTTTCAAATGTCCACCAAAACCTTTTTCTAAGAATTTAGATTATGAATATTTATCTTCGAAATTAATTTTTTAATTTAATTTAATCGATTTCACAAAAATGTATTTTGTACGTAAACAAATAGTTACCAACGATCTCAATTGAAGTGTGAAATAAACTATATTTCTTGGAAAGAATAATAATTTATTATATTCCTCTCATAAAGCTATAATTGTTACCTTAATCTTAGGTTTAGATAATAAATTTTTACAAAATAATTTAATTTTATAAGCAATTAAAATACTTTTTTATAAAATATGTTGTTTATCCAGATAATTTAGAAGAAATTATAATTTTAAAAATTGGTTAAAGGAATTTGATTTTTTAAAATTAAAGAAAAAATAATTTTAAATTTTTCGATCTTTATTTTAATATCTTTTTTATATTTTTTTAGTCGATTTATTTTCAATTTAAATAACCAACTCAGTTTCAATTTAAATATCACAGTTAAGTCCGGATGTGGAGCACCTCCACTCATGTGATTGAGTCATTATTAACTCAATATTATTTTTATGAATAATGTCAATAAATATTTCTTCTATATTAAAATTAATCCTAGTAATTATTTTATTTTCATCATTAAAATTATTCTTTTTTTTACATAAATTAATTGATATTAACAAATTTTGTTTTCAGTTGATTTATTTAAGATTATTAAAATATAGGTCAAGTTTATGTATCGATCAAGGTTGAATAAGATTTTCATGATCAATATTGACACACCTATTTTTTTCAATGGATAATAATTAAAGCTATTTTATTGAGACAACTTAAACTATTTTTTCTCGATATTTTTTAATCAATTTTAGCATTATATATTTTACTATTGGCATTGTTTGGGATTATTAATCCAACCAGGTTGGTCATAATTATTTTTTGACTAACATTTATCAAAAGAAAAATCAACTTATTTCAATAAATTAATCATTTTCGTATCTGATATTTTTTGTATTTTATGATAATTTAAATAATTTGTCTAAATAGTAAAATTAAAATCAATAAATTTAATCTTTTTTTCTAAACAAAACATTTTATCGTCAAACAATTTAAAATAAAATTATATCAAACTCAATCTATATAAACTTTTTGAAAATTATAAAACTTCCAAACCAAATATAAAATATTTTAAGTTAAATACACCATAAATAATGTTTAAAATATTTCTGTAATTATAGACAACAAATCAAATAAGACCAATGTTTTTACAATTTGGTTGGGTTCATTTTTTTTTCTCTATAAAATTGTTAAATAATCAAATAAAGTAAATTATGGAGTTAGAGAATTATTCTTCTTGACTTAAATACATTTATTTAGTTGTAATGTTTCGTTTATTTTTCTAAAAAATAATTAATATGTCATAAGAAAAATTGACGGACAAATATATATATATATATATATATATAAATTTTGTGGGAATAATTGACCCCCAAAATATATTTTGAACATACTATATATTTAAATTAAAATAATTTTTATATTCATAAAAACTTCAAATTTATTTTTTTTATAATTTTCTTTGAATGTAACCATTTTATTTTAATATATTTAATTGCATAGTTAAAAAGGGACAACAATAATTAATTATAATTTGAAAAGTCAAAAAAAGGTGATCTACATTTAATATTCCATTGAGTCTATTTTAAATGTCGCTGAACAAAAAATAAGTTTATTTTAATTCTATTTATGCATATAAATATATAGGATTACGTACAATAAATTAAATTGAATATTAAATTACTATTTTATTTTATTTAATGCATTAAAATATTATATATCAAATATTTAAATTAAGGAAAACTGAAATGAATTTTCATGCTAATATTAAAGGTTTCCTCCTGAAAAAACCGATAAGGAGAAATATATTAATTTATAACATATAATAATAAATAATAAAGCAATTTGTCACAAAAAAATATAGTAAATATGTTCACTTTAACCAAAACATTTTATAGTTAAAAAATTTAAAATAAAATTATATCAAACTCGGTCTATTTAAATTTTCTGAAAATTAAAAAATTTCATATTCAAATATAAAATATTTTAAATTAAATACACTCTAATAAAATTATTTCGTCTCTATAAAATTATATTTTTAATAAAAAATTATCAAATAAAGTAAATTTTTACCAATAAGTTTATGATTTCGACAAATTTATCTATGAGTATATCTAGAAAATAAAATAAAATAATTTCTATTAATTTAATTTAATGTATACAAATTTAAAAAAAAATAAGAATTTGAAAAAATATTATAGGAAAGAAATTCTGTAACTTATACATAAACTAATTTTAGTTTATATAAAAATAATTTTTATTAGTTTTTTACCCTTTTTTCTCTTAAAGTACATAAGAAGAAGTTTGCCAAACCATATATAATCTTTTATATAATAAAGACTATTATTGTACAAAAAAAAAAACTATAACAACAATAACAATAATAGTTATCTATACATATTAATTTTATAAAATAATAAATTATATTTATGCATAACTAGTATTTTTTTTAAAATGACTAAAGATAATAAATGTAATAAGTGGTATATTATTCAGTATAGGTAGTCGCATCAAAGAATATATATATATATATATATATATAGGTAGAGATACATACTAATTAGAAATGTTAACGGTGATAAATATTTTATTATTTTATGGAGTTAGAGACTTATTCTTCTTGAGTTAAATACATTTATTTAGTGGTAATTTCTTGTTTATTATTATTATTATTATTATTATTATTATTATTATTATTATAATATATATATATATATGTATTTATGTTATGGTTATGGGAATAATTGATCTCCAAACAATATTTTGAACATACTATATATTTAAATTAAAATAATTTAATATTCATACAAATTTAAAATCTATCTTATTAAATATATTTTATTTAAAAAATTTCTTTGAATGTAACAATTTTATTTTAATATATTAATTACATAGTTAAAAAGGCACAACAATGATTAATTATAATTTGAAAAGTTAAAAAAAGTTATCTTCTACATTTAATATTTCATTGAGTCTATCTTAATTACTGAACAAAAAATAAGTTTATTTGAATTGTATTTATGCATATAAACATATGGGATGATGTACAATAAATTAAATTTAATATTAAATTAGCATTTTATTAAATTTAATGGATTAAAATATTATGTATCAAATATTTAAATTAATGAAAGCTGAAATGAATTTTCATGCTAATGTTAAAGGTTTCCTCCTAAAAAACCCGATAAGGAAAAATATATTAATTTATGACATTAAATAAATAAAAAAGCAATATGACACAAAAAAAAAAGGAATATAGTAAATATGTTCGCTTTAAACAACTCGTATATACTAGCTTTTTTATCATGGTTGGCAAAATCAATAGCAATGTGAAAAAGTCAAACCAATTCAAAGTTAATATTAAAAAACATTAAATATATTCTAATGGAAACCATATTGCATTTTCATATTTATTTTTACATTTCTTCTAAAGTTGTTTTTCACAAATAGAGCAGTATAATAATTTTTGTTAATTTTATAAAGATAGTTTGCAATGTTCTATTTTAATCATTTCTTTTTTTTATTTAATACAATAAATATGTGTATAAATTATTGAAAGGTTAAAAGATACCAGTTATATACATATTTTCTTACATCAGGCTATAAGTTGGCCTGAATAATCTTCCCACTTTTTCATTCTTAATAATTTTATATGTTGCATGATACAAATAAATATGCATGTAAAGATTTATTATAATATGTTGGTTAACTAATAATGATAAAAAGTTTATAAATATAAATTACTAATTTAGATGCCTATCCAATTTTGAAAAAAAAAAAAGTGTGATTGTGATTTTAAGGTCATTAAATGCGTGAGAGATTGATTTTTTCTGTCATAAAAAACACTTTGTGCTATCTCATTTTTAGTGGACATGGTTTTTCATGGCATATTGTTTTAATAACTTTTTAAAAGTTCAGTAATGAATTATTTGGTAGTAGAAAATTATTTTTTTGGGAGTGAAAATTTGTATTATTATTTTCATTATAACATCTACAATAATATTTAATATTTGAATAAAATTAAATAAAGTATGCTATATGTAAAATTTAAAATGAAACTTTTTAAATAATATTATTAATATTAATTATTTATTTTTTATTAAATTAAATTATAAATATTAAATTAAATTATACATATAGTAAAACATATTTATATTATTAATTCTTTGTGAAATGTAGTTTTAATATTGAAGGGCAAGAATGGTTTTTAAAGAGAATGGATAAAACTTTCAAAGGGTGGTGAATCAGCATCAGGAGTTGCAGAAAAAAGAAAGCTTAAAGCTGAGAGAAGAAACCAAAGTGGTGTAATGATTGTCATCATTGTTGATTGTGATTTGCATTATCATCAATGCATAAACAATGTTATCTACACATGTCAAAATTATTCATTAACTTTTTTTAAATACAAATTTCTTCAATCTAACTATTAGATTTCATGATATTATCTCTATCTTAACGATAAAATGTATCAAATTTTACAGTTAAAATTTTTAGAAAAAAAGTTATCTAATAATAAATAGTCATTTATTTATAATATTATATATGTCATTAAAATAAAATTTATCAATAATTTAAATAATTATTAAAATGTTTAATTTTTTGTACACACAATCTAATTAATAAAAATATAAAATAGATTGATTAAATTTACGTTGTAGAAAAAGTTATTAAATATATAATTTGAATAACATATTTGATATAAATGGATCTAAATATATCATTTTTATACCTGTTAGGATAAGTTTATATTAGGCACAAAAATTAGTTAAATTAAATCTTCAATATTTCTTTTATAAAATAAAATTTTTATCAATCAACCATTGAATTTTAACACACATGGGAGGATATGGAATGTTACATACATGGAGTGTGGAGTATTTTACTATCTGATTACCTCAATAGTTATAATAATATGAACAAGCCACTTTTACCATATTTATATTCTGGTCAATTGACTGAAAAATATTTATTTAAACATATAATATTTTGAGTTTTTTTTTTCTTAGAAGTGAAACTTTACCTAATGCTAGCAAAATATTTTTTCTTATTCTTGTCAGTTATTTTTTTTTTTTAACTATACCCCTCATAAATTGTTTGGGATCAAATGGTTTAAAATGCAATTGATGGAACCATGATCTCCAAAATCTCATAACAACTTTCATTTACACTATTGTTTACTTTCTTCTTTTCCATTGTTTTAAAAACCTCTTCCCATCCCAGTTTGATGAAATAAATTGTTATTTATTAGCCACTGGAGCCTGCACTAAAGAACAAGAAAATAAAGTACAATAAATAGTTACAAAATAAAACAATTAAAGCTATGTTTATAATTTTTCCATTATATAGTCCATGAATAGTCAAAATGCTTCCGAAACACATTCACTATACTACCATTCATTTTCTTGATTGACTTAATTAGTTTACTAAATATTTTATATCAGTAAGCATAAAAGGTATAGCTAAATTAATCTATAAAATTGTTTTTTAGATGAGTGCTATTTATATTTTTGTGAACAACTGATTTTCTTTACCTACATAAATTTAATTTAAATTATTAATTTACAAACTATATATAAATAAAATTTACCGATGGAATTTTTTTTTGTCACATTAAAACAAGAAAATGTATATTTAACTTAAGAAAATGAGCAATTTATCTGAAATCACGTAAATACTTAAATTATTAATTAGAATGAAAGTAAAGCTTCTTTAATTTATTGTAATAATAATTTAACAATGATTCCGTTAAAAATTTCACAGTGAACGGTTGAAAATTATGTTATTAATTTCTTTACATATTGTAAAATGGTCAAAAAAATGTAACTGATATTTATTCACTATAATTCATTTATTTATTTATTTATTTTCTAAATAGAATATCATTCGTGGACGAAAATAAAAATATTGATAATAAGTCAGTATTAAATATTACGAGGCTGCTTTATAATTTATTTTCCGTGAAAAATCTTTTTTAAATAAAAATTACTTTTAAATTTGATGTATTTAATATTTAAAAAATAATATTAAAAAAATCAAATATCAAGGTAACGATAAAAACCACATTTTATTATATTGAATTTATTGTGTTTCATTAAATAAAGTTATAATATTGTTTTAATAGAAAAATAAACAGATTATGACAATCTCTATTTTGATAATAGTTATAGTACTCAAAAATATAAATAATAAAATATTTGTTTAGAATCTTAGGTATTTAATAATTATAGTTATTCGTAATAATATGTAAAAATAAATCAATATAATTTGAAACATCTTATACATGATATATAACACGAGTACTTTTATATTACTTCTTGTATAATAAATCAATAAATACATATTGAAATGAAGGTATCTTCCAACAATACTTTTAATAAATAATATTAATATTAATTAAAATATTACGAATAAAATGTTGAAATGCTTACCCATATTTTAATGTACATATAGTATATTTATTACAAAACACTTTCTGTACTCACATATATTAAAATAAAAATTAACATTTGATACATGAAAAATAAGTAAATATCAATCTCAAAATTTAATATGTTAAGGTAATACAAGCATTTATAAACATATCTTAATCTACATTATCAAACCATTGATGAAAGTAATATGTTTACTACATTATTTAATGAAAATTACATGTTTAACACCTTTTCAGGATACCATCCACAAACCACATATCATCTAAATATCATATGTTTGGGTGTTATAATGATTTTACCTTACTATTATTATCATATATATGATTAATTACGTATAATTAATCATATAAATTATTTATATGCTCATTCATAAAGTATATTTCAACATGGGACCAACAATATTTTGTATCATTATTATAATCTTAGATCTCTTAAATGAACTCATCTTGCTTAATTAATCTTATTTTCAATAATTAAGAAAGAATTGTCTCTAACCACTTGAGCAAGATACCTCTCAAAAGAACTAAATTTCCTCTCCTCACCTAAATATATAACTTTACATTTGAACAACCATCCATTCAGTGTCTTGAAATGCTTAAGTCTATCCACACTACTTGAGAGATACATACATGTTAGATTTCTTCTAATAATTGCTCCACTATATACCTGAACAAATATGTCATTGGTTAAGCACCTTCACATGCATAATTTCTCAAAATATTATAATTCATACACACCATTATTATTAACTTGATTTAAGCTACCATCCCTTCACTTGAATAAAATTCTTTAAGAATAGAAAGAGTTATCTCCATCTTTCTTTCACTTAGATAAAATCTTTCAAAAATAGAAAGAATTGTCTTCATCTTTCTTGTTCAATTCTTGTTCAAGTTATATCACTCTAATTATGAAAACCGATAAAATAATTATTATACATTATTTAACCCTTAAGTGATAAATCATCATTTTATTAATAAATTATCATTTAAACTATATCTAACTCGAGAACTTCAACTGGCATAAAAAGAAGAAGTTTAACTAAAAAAAATTACCCTCAATTTACAATATCATACAAACTTCACGATATTCCAAAATCACAACTATATAATTATATATATGTCTAATAATATATACATATGACAATCCATATACCACATATTTCATCTATCTAAACCATCTATTGAATAGATTTAAATATTAATTTCTCTTACCTACATATAGCGTACCTACAAAAATCTTCATCTGACTTCTTTAAAACCATATACCAACAATATCACATCTTAAACAAAGATAAGAAGAAAATAATGAAAACATTAATAGAATTAATCACTTACCACGACATACTCCATACTAGTTTATATTTTTTTCTTATCTCACTGCTTCCTTGATAATGTAATTGGACACACAACAAAAATATATTAAAGAATCTAAATTTTAGAAAGATAAAATTCTAAATAAAATAAAAAATTATAAATTATAAATTTTCTATAGTCTATTTATAAAATTTGTATTCTCTATTTATTTAAATTTATCTTTCAATAAACTTAAGTTTTAGGTGATTTTAAATAATTAAATAGATAAGAAAAATAGACAATATATATAAGTGGTGAAAGTTCCTTTTTCCAAATCAAGACACAAAAATAGATAATTGTATTTATTTATTTATATATTGTGTTTCAATAAATTATGATATTTTTGAATAGATAAGAAGATTATATATATATATATATATATACACCTACCTGAAATTATTATTTTATCAAATTTATAAATGAGTTAAAATTTAAGGTATATACATTGCATTAATTGTACCCATGATTCAAAAATGAAAGGCTGATAGAATTGATGATATATATAGGTAGTTGATATTGATTTCAAATAAATGACTATCAAAGTTTAAAAAAAAAATTATAGGTTGAAAGGATTCACCAAATTAGTTGGTACTTGTATTGATTGCAATTAAATTGTAATAAAAAATTTAAAATATTTTTTTTTCTAATTAATACGCAACTGTTATGAATATATTTCTTTTACTAATTCGGTGGCTGATTTTTCTGTGCTTACATTATAATTATATCAATCCCTTATAGTTATGTAGTACGACTATATCATGATATGATTCACTTATTTATTTCCACACATTTATTGCGTTTAAATAAATAATATTATAAATATTTTTTTATGAATAAATCAATAATTATATATGTATATGATTAAATTTGTCTAACTCATCACATGCACGCATTTTCATGAAATTCTAAACTTGTAAAAATATTTTATAATTGTTTCAAGAAGTAGATAGATTTAAATTTTAAATTATTAATTTGAATTAACTAAAATAATCATAAACACTTTAGTAAATTTTGAAATTCTAAAAACCATATTAATGCATTATTTCAATTCGTGTTGGGTGGGATTAAATAATTGCATTCAAATTAAAATTTGAATTATTTAGAAATGAGTTTTATATGAATTGCGATTATTTTCATTAATTAATAATTTTAAATTTATAATTTAAATAGTTTAAAATTATGTATTGAAATTTTAAAATATCGAAGGCCAAATATATATATATATATTAAAACTATAAGGATTCATTCATTTCAGAATATTGGTATTAAGTTCAAATTTAAATAATAATATTTGTCACCAACTCAATTTATTTAAACATTTAACCAACTCTAGTATAGATTTTATCTATAATACAAAACAATTTATACACTTCTAATTGAATGTGGTGACTTTCTTCCTCAACTTAATGTATACATTTTTAATTAATTTTTTCACCACATATATTTGAATATTTGAATCAGTTTATTATTAAAATCATCTTATCAAATCGCCTTTATCTCAACATTTTTTCACTTCAACAAAAAATCCAAAAAAATTTAAAACATAATTTTTGGAGAATGTAAAATAATCATCCATTTATTCAATTTTACATATTTTGATATGTTTCATAATCTTATTACAACTATTCAAAACTATAATTTTATATACAATTAAAATAATTAAAATATAACAAATAAGTTCAACCATTTCATAAAATATATATATATATATATATATATATATATATATATATATAAAAGAAAATACTAAGACACGATTTTAAGCATGCAACACTAATAGGATTGAGTGTCTAGCAGTAAGCTCAAATTCACAAAAATAAGAATGTTCCGATGAATAAGTAGGTACACCAGACAAAATAGTATTAAAAATTCAATCATTAATGAAAAAATGGGAGTACCATAAAAAATGAGAGTCTAATCTTAAATAGTTTGAGAGGAGACAGAAAAACATGTAGAGGCATCAATTGAGGTAAATTTCATAAAAAATTATCAAATAATTAAAGGTAAAGAAAAAAATAAAAGCCAGAGTAAATAATTATTTAGACGTTACTTTGAACAAATATACATGGTGGAAACAGATCCATGTAGAGAACCTTGCACATTGAAAAAGCTTATTTGTTATTATTATTTCGAAGTTTCATTGCTCTTGTGTGTGGGTACGACAAATATGATTAATGCAGAAGTTTCTGCTAGCATGCTTATCCACTAAGTTATCAATTTGCTTAGATAGTGGGAAGCTACGATCGTCAAAAAGTTAATTTACAAGTTTCTTACATCATTCGGGTGTAAGCAAAAGAAGTCTCTGTTTCTCTTTCCAGAGTCAAACGAAGAAACACCATTGTTTCTGAGTAGAAATTAGAAAAAATTTTACACAGATTCTTCAGGTCCAGTATTAGACTAAAAAATGAAAAAGTACTTCATTGTTTCCGATACACCAAGGACACCTTAGCTGTGTGGCTTTTAGAACAACATTTGTTCAAACCGGCTCAAGTAAGTATCTCAAACGAAATTCCCTCTAATTTTGGTGGACCATGGTGGATGTTGATATGTCTAATTGCTTCCCCTACTTTGTGATAACTAGTGGATACTACTAATAACACCATTGTTCTGTCAAAAAGAGAAATATACCCCACATTTCTAAACATTTTGTAAATATTTATTATATGAGAAACAGTCAAAGCAGAATGAACAAATCATAAAAAGTGGAAACTTTACTCGTTTTATTAGAGAAGCACGTTGACTAAATCCAAACAACTTGTGAAAACAGTTAAATTTATCATACAGAAGGACCTAGGATTTCCCTCCAAACAATGACTAGAATCTCTACCACTTTCTACTAGTCTGTGCATGTACATAAAGATTGCAAACAAGCCAAAGCAATCTTCAATGAAGGATTTGAAGATATGACTTGTGTAGCTTGTTTCTAAATGTGTAAAATCAGATAGTGAGTTCTTCTAAGTATGTACCAAGTCCCTCTCGAATTTACTTACTAATATACACCTAACAACTACAATCTATTCACAAAACCATCCGTAGGAAGAGAACCTCTCTAGTTCTCTCATCAGTTGCTACTTTTCCTTGGCCGACTCACTTTCTTCTTTAGCAAACAAAGCCATTGAGATGCTACTCAGATTCTTACCAACAAGCTTTGACTTTGGTTTCCTCAATGGAGCATTAGGAGCTTCAATTTCCTCAAATCCACTACCGAATGGTACAGGAATAGCAAAAGTTCTCTTCTTAGGAGTGCTATACTCAAAATTTGTCTTCCTAGCAATCTCAGTCTGCAAAAGCAAAACCCAACCCTCCACAAATTAGAACAAAAGATAGAATTTGAAACACAAATGAATCACATTGAATAATATTACTCCGAAACTTACTGCTTCTCTAACAGTTTTTGAGACACGAACAAGTTGGTCCAAATCCTCATGATCCACACCACACAACACCTTCACCTACAATTAATCCAGAAAAGAACAGAAAAACCCAACTTTCAGAACACCCATTGCAGAATCAGACATCAAAATTCAGGAAGAAAAAAAAAAAAAAAACTGAAATCGACAATACTCACCAGAATCTCAAGAGGAAGGGCCTCAAGGGGAGACCTGTCAGAATCTAAAGTGATTTTCTCGCTGCGCGTTCTCTTCAACGGAGACAAAACTTCCCCATTATGTAATAGCACGACCCTCTTCCTTCCAAGGGCAGTTGTGTAGCTAAAACCCTCAAACCCTAAAGCCATTTTCAAATTCACCAAAACTTAACCGAACAACCTTTCCTTCTAATCTGTAAAACCCAAACAAACAAACAAACAATTACTTTTTTTGGGAAAGCTCAGGCATATAGTTCAAATTAAAAAATAAAATAAAAAATCTTGTGAGAAACTGAAAAGGATAGCAGAACAGAATACTAATAAATGCAGATAACTTACCAAGTGTGACAAGAGAGTTTCTATTTGCTGTTGTGAAGGCAAACAAGTAAACCAGAGACTTAAATTGAACTTGGAGATCAAACTCAACAACCCAGCTGTTTAAGAATTTGGGAACAAATGGGGGATTAATGAACTGCTTTATATATAAAGCTAAAAAGTAAGATTTTTTTTATTATCAACTATTAAATATCTAACGGTGAATACCGCGTGGGAAAATTACGGGAAACTTCGAGGGAAGTATCGGGTTTACTTTTATCTCTCTCTACAACATGGCGGTTAAAAAAATATAAAAAATAAAGAGAGGGAGAGGCAAAACTAGCCGTTGGAAAGAGACACGTGGCAACGTGACAGAATATGGGGAGATAAGTGGGAGAGAAGTGGGCGGTGAGGTGATGCTTGGTGGGCTTGGTCGGTACTTTCTGGAAGAAGTTCCGTGTACGTAAGTAAACGTGTGGTATGGTAGACCGTCACTGCAGTGGATCACACCTGTGAAAAACCGTCTGTGATGGCTTCATCAACGGTGAAAAGTGGGTAACCGAACACGGAGTGGGACCCACTGGGAAACCACCTTTGTGCTTCTACCGAGTTTATTAGGTGGCTGCCGGCTATTGCTGCTTTATTAATGGAGGGTCTTTTTGGTCTTTTTCTCTTTTTTCAAAACCATGGTCTCTGTTGGTCAAAATAATTTCGGCTAACAAAAAGGACGCGTAAAATGTTTGTTATAAATAAGAGTTGTTATAAATAAGAGGGTTGGTTTTGTCTTTTCATCTCTTAGCAGTTTACTCAACCATGGTCTGGGTCAAAATCATAGTTAGTGAATCCTGTGTATAAAAAACACAGTCTCCTTGGCATAACAATGACTAGCAAAGAGTGCAAAACAACAGATTTATCAATCTAACATTTTCTTCATATCAAATCAGGTCAGGGGTTGAATTAAGAACATACATTATCAATAGAAAAAAAAAATCATAATATTCTCAAGTGGTAATTTTATTCTTTTAAATTTTCGATATGTAATATAAATATAAATTTGTAATGACTTATTCTGCTGTTAGTCATTATACTTGAATCCAAATTTGATTTGAAAAAAAAATATTTTGGAATATAAGATTTTTTTTAATGGGTGTTCAATTCAATTTTCTGGCATAAATAATATATATATATATATATATATATATATATATATATAATACATCAAATTATATTGATATAATTAAAATTATTATATCAAATATAAATCAGTAATATAAAACTATTTTACATTTTAAAATAATGTAACATGTATAATAATTGTAATATGTTTTAAGATAATGAATCAATTAAGTTATATGATTTTATTTAATCATTTTTAAATTATTTAACTTCCTAATTTGATTATTTAGAAAATTATTAATATTTAAAAAATGTCCAATAATGAATAGAGTGTGCGTGTGTATACACATTATAATGTTCATTTTAAAATATTTTATTATAATCAATTAATTACTTTTTTAACTTTAATTATTTTGTTGAATAATTTGAATTAATTTATTATTAGATTGATTATGTCATTTAGAAACTATATACAAAAATTATTAATAGACTGATTTGATTTTTACAAATATTTTTCACTAATAAATAGGAAAATATTTATATAGTTACGTTAACTCTTAGTCGATTTATACAAATATTTTTTTTAGATTATGCAAATTATTATTTTTATAATAAATTATAGAAAATATAAAATATTTCAAAAATAGTGTTAGTTTATTTGAAGACAGAGAAATAATTTTTATTTCTAATTTTGAAATGATAAAAATGAGGAATTAAAAAAAATAATCAATGAAGTGATCATGTTTGCATATATTAAATAAATCAAATATTTTAAAGTAGAGTAAATTCATATATAAAATAAAATTGTTTGAGAATATAATTAAGCTTTGAAGTACGATTGTTTAAAATTATTTCTTTAAAAATTTACCCATAAAATTATAAGATATGACCACTTTGTTTAATTTTTTAAAAAAAAAAAACAGTTCTTACACGAAATAGTTTAGAGATTTTTTTAAATAAATAGATTCCTTTAATTTATTGAAAAAAATAAAAGAAGTGGTTCATTTGTGAAAAACTATTGAAAATAGCTTTTGATTTTATTCAGAATTTAAATTCTTTTCAGGCTTCTTATTATTTTTGAAAAACTAAGAGTCCCCTTTAGTATGCTTTTCAGCAACAAGTTTAAAATTTTGAACATCAACAAGTAGTTTTTAAAAACCATTTGGCTTTTTCATTCTAAATTTTAGTTTCCGAAGTAAAAACTCATCTTGAAAGTTACCTGTCCTGGTTATGCTGTGGCATTGATAATAGTGATTATAGTAATAATATAATAGTGATAGTAACTATATAGTAATTGTGTTTAACTTTGACTATGGTGCAAATGAAAATATTTTGTTATAGTTACAACACTGAAGGGTCATTGTCAAATGTAGTCTAACATGATTTTCTAAGACTTAATTATATCTGTGCAAATTCTAATTATGTTAATTAAATCATTCAAGTAATTATGTGACTTTAAACATGTCATGATTGAATGACCCCTTAACATATTTTAATGGACTGAGTAAAATTAGAGAATTCAAACATAAGGAGACTTATTAGACACAATTGTGACTGGTGAAGCTTAAAGTAACTCATTTACAATACCTAATGGACCTAATTTGCATAATTGGAACTTTGGAAACTGAAATCATAAAATTGTAATCCCTAAGTGACCAAAATTGTAATTAAGTATTTTTGAAACTACAAACTAAATTCACAAATAATTTTCTTGATTTTAAAATGAATGCAAAACTGTCATAAAATTAAGTAAAAAAATAACCCTATTTCAATGAAACTTTAAAAAAAAAACATTATACAAAAGTATTTCAATGAAACTAAAGAATAGTCATAAAAAAATATTCATAAAATTGGTAACTATTTTATTTATCTTTAATGTTATTAATTCAAATTCTAAAAGGCATAATTTTTTCTCTTCTTAATTAATCTCAAAGACAAAGATAATTAATAATATCTCTTAATTTTAAAACTCTATTATTTAAATTTTTTTAATTTATTATTTTAAATAATAAATGGCAAATATTTTCTTCTCTCATCTTATTTTCCAAATTTCATGGAGTAAACTCTTCACAAGTGGCAAAGTATTTATATTATTACTTCTTTCCAAAATCATTACGAACCACATTTAATCTTTTTTTTATTGAGAAGCTAACCTCAATAAGCTAATCTCATATACCGTTAACATGAGAGACTTTGAAACTTAGCCCTCAAAAGCCTAAACCCTAACTTTGAGAAGCTTAAACCTTAAACTTCACTTTTGTACAAGTGTTTTCTTATAATCTGAATGTATCATCATCTACTAACAATCATTAAATCATAATAATCACCTTTTAGGTCATCTTACCTTATAGTCCCAAACTCTAATTATAACTTAACCTAAGAAATCATAAAGATTATCATTGTCTCAGTTCATTCATTTTATTTCATCTTATCCTCTTTTGTAAATTTTAGGTTTGCCTTTTATTTGTTTATTCTAAGTGAAGACATCAGTGTTAATCACGAGGCTAGGTAAGTGAATCTAATTCCTAGCACTCTAATTTTATCATACAAGAAAATTGTTATTATTATTTATGAGCTCTTTCATATGTATTGTTGGTGCTTTCTTTTTAAATTCCATCTTTCTAATATTATTGGCAAAATCAGTCAATTAGGTCTTGCATATCTTTTCATAGCTTATAACCAAGTGTTAATTTTTGTTGTTCTTAAATAATGAATCATGTCAGCAGATCATAGTTTGTTAATCAATTGGGATTATATGTAGTGGGTGGTTATGAGATCCTTTTTCATTTTTTTTATTTATATTTTGATGGAACAGAACATTATCATTACCTGACGTAAATTGAAATTATTCATTCCACCTGAATTTTTTAATTCAAAAGAACACTTAGCTATTCGTTTGTTCTATAAAATACTAATAGGCGGTCCTATTCAACTTTAATGAATGTATTCATTTAAGAGATAAATTATTTAATATATTAAATTTGAACATATATACTTTTATTATTTTCAATTAGTAATTAATAATATGATGATGTATATTAGGTATTTGAATAAGTTAAAACAAATGGTCAAGAATAAACATGTGTTGAAGAGTAAATATATAAAACATATATGGTGCAAGAGACTTGTCATTTTTGTTGATATTATTTTTAGTCTCAAGTGCACACAATAAAAAATAAAGTTAATCACAATGATGATAGAGATGAAAATGAGAAACTTGCCCAAGAATCAACAACTTTTATTCATTATGATCACTTTAGCAGAACTTATTCTTATTGATATTACAATAAGAAGAAAAAATAAAAATTATATATTTGCATGTATTATTTAATTATGAAAAAGTTCAACCCTTAATCGGGTAAATACCTAAGTAGATTTTAACATGCATATTGTAAGCATGTGTACATGATAAGTAACATAATGTTGTATATAAATATTAAAATCTTTGAACAATTTTCATAAGTAGCGAGTCCAAACATCTTTTAAAGAGAAATTGAAATGAAGATTGCTTTTGATTTTCCAATGTGATCTTTAAGATATGTAAGTATGTTAACACTTGGTAAATCAATAATAATATAAATAATCTATCTTTTAATACTTAGTTATTTATTTATTATCTTTTTGTCATTTACTTGTGTTGATGATACGACTCAAAAGTCAATTTTACATTACATAGCATGGGATCTAAGAAAAAAAAGTTTTTACTTGACCTATATATTTTGTGAACGATTTCGAGTTTCACAAGAAATAATTGAGCATTTGAAATAATTGGATAATTATAATAAATTGTGTTAAAGGTGACGATAATGTTATGTTAAATAATATGCAAATGATATCATATGGTTTATCTAAATTATTATTTTTAATTTGTATATAAACTAATTTTACTTTGAAAATATTATTTTTAACAAATGCCTTTTAAGGAGTCTATGTAAATAAACCATATGTCAAACAAAGCATGCATTACATCTTTCACTTATTTCCTTTTTTTTCTGTTTTGTTTTTTATTTTACGTTTTCAAGTTTTGTTTTACTTTTCGTATTGTTTTGCACCCTTCTCCTCCGTGATAAGCACGTTTGAAAGTTGTATCGTGAAAATAAAATTATAACAAAATATAATATTTTGAATTTAAGAAATGAATGGCTAGACGTGGAAACTGGACGACACATACTCCAAAAGAACATTTCAAGCTCGACCGTCAAATTCAAAAACATAAAAACAATTGATATTTATATTCGCCCTTTTAACTACTCTTTTGTGGTATCACAATCTTTTCCAATTTTACCTTTTAATAACTACCATTTTACATTCAAACAAGTATCCGCAATAAAATACCACTTACTTAATAAAAGAAATTACCTATATTAAAATCATAAAAATTATTTATTCTTATAATTACTTCTTATAAAAATCTTATTATAGTTTAACAATGTATTTTTATTCCAATTATTAGAATAATAATTTTTTTGGTAAAAAAAAAATTGACACGTTCGCACTAGTCCTCTCTTTAATAGTAATTGCAACATTCTTGAGTCAACTATGACTCAGTCAAGTTAGTACGACTGGCCGTGATATTCCTCCAGATCCCACCAACATCAGAAACTAGAAAGACCAAGTATACACGTGACTTTTTCGGCATAAAATATTACCGTAAATAAAAGCCAAGCTACCGGATTGAATTACTTTTCCACTTTTTTACGATAATCTGCAATTAACATCACTAATAAGTACCACCATTATTGAGTCTAAAAAAAAAAAACTAGTCATACTTTCACGTCCATGTTCGTCCAGACAAGACAATCAGTGTTTCTTTGGCTAAGTCCACCAGTGTTGTTGTATATAATAATCGAATATTACTTCAAATCCCAAAGTATAAGACCGCTTTTCACGTGACTGTTAAAAGAAAGAACAATTCTCAAAAAAAGGGAAGGTGCCGGCCAGTGTGCAGGCTGAAACTTCACTAGCAAGTAAAAAACAGTAGCAAATATCTCACCAACAAAATAACAACCAAACAAGTACAAATCCGTGCTCAATTAGAAATTTACAATTTTACACGTATAAGACATATATGCAAAACTTTGCTCAGTTCTTTTGTCGAGCAATGAACAGTTAAACAGTGAACCATTATGATCATTTGCAAACAAGCAGACAAAACAAACTTGTTTTACCTGATCGGTACAAGGTGGCCGCAAAACATTGACAAATTTCAGTCCAAGTAACCACTTTCAGACTGATTGTTGAAACCGCTATTGCTTTTCATGTCATCTCCATCATTGAATCACAACAGAAAGTCCATACTGAGACGCAATTTTCACGACCTATATTTATATTAAACACGATTAAAGTTATCAATGGAGAACAGTAAAATTAGCGAACTTACATTAAGTAGCACAAAATATATAATTTTTTTCATAACTTCCTGAATTATGGTCTAGATAACATAAAATTAGGTTACTTCGGTAAAACCATGCCAATAATAAACCTAACCAATGATGAAATAAAAGAAATAGAAAACCAATGATAAAATCATGCCAATAATAAACCTAACCAGTGATGAAATAAGAGAAATAGAAAACCCTTGACAAGGGGAGGGGGAGGTCTGCATGTCTATAATAGTATAACAATACCACTCAAGCACAATTCTTCATTGCCGTCATCTGGAATAACGAATCTTCGGTGGCCTGAGGATGACACAGCATGGGGTAGAAATGGATGGAATGAGAAACCATTAACCGTGTCTGCACAACAGTAAAAAATAAAGCTTATAGCAGATACAAAATGAAAAATACACAGAATTTACAACCAGCAGCTGATTAGTAACTCGTAATAGCTTATTACTCATATAATTGAATTTTTATTAATGGATGGAAAGAAATTTCAACAAATAAGGTCCCTACTTCGATGTCTGTCCAATACGCTAAGAAATTGAATATAAATAAACGTGGCAAAACATTGCCTCTCTATGTTAAAAAGGACTAAAATTTAGAGAAGATCAGAACCTGAAGATAGAGACAAAGAGAGAGAAGAATGCAGGATATTTGCAGATCAGGAAATGGTAATAGGAACTGGGATATATAATATAAGCCAAGAACGCAAACAGATCATGCAAGTATCATCAGTATGTCATTTAACAGAAAATTCATTTTACTGCTATAATGTCATCAATAGTTTGATCTATATATCACTACGTTGAGTAAACATGAAGATGAGGATAACAACACAACCATAACAATGGGGAAAATGGAATTTGGAGGTAAACTAGAAGCAACCTGAAGAAAAACTCAAACATAAGAATATTATCAAAATGATAAGATAAGCAAAGTTGAAACAAACAAATTGGTCATCGGGATGGCGTCAAAAGATAAATTGCAGCACTACAAAGGTTTAAATAGTTTAACTATGGCGTTCAAGAAATAGTAAGAAAATAGAAAATGAAGTGAAATAATTTGAAGTACTAAAGAAACAAACTGAGAATAAATGTATAGTAGATTGTCTGGAAAGGCAAAATACTTGAGAAATCAATAGATAAGACAAAAAGGGGCATGAAAAATGAGATCAAAGCCAAGATTGAGACAGAGTACAAGCATCAACATACAGAACTTGAGTACCTAAAGCAGCCTCAAAACTTGACACCCACTGCCCAGTTTGAAGATTATATATGTGTACTAAACCATCCTGAAACCAAAAAAATATCATTTAAAAACAAACTTAATATTGATTGACGATCATGGATGTTGCAAGATAATAGGAATGCTCAAGATACCTGGCCACCTGTACCAAGATGCTTTCCAGAAGGGTCAATATCAAACAATATCCGCTGATTGGTGTTTTCTGATGATCTGTATAACCTAGTAACAAGGTGCAAAGATGCATCCACTCAACTCCCAACATTTATACTTATAGAACAAATAGTAAAAGTCTGCCTTTATAATAAAAAAATGATAAAACAAGAGAGATGATGTGATTGGAATCAGTCAAGCTTTTATAACAATGGAAATACACAAAAACACATGATAGCAAACAGCAACCTAACCATGCAAAAAAGAGGATCTGCGGATTGACTATGTAGTGCACGCACCAGCAGTAACTAAGGGATATGGGAATTTAGCTTTGGAATTTACTGGTTCTACTTTATTATACAAAGTATTCAGTCTGCGAGGCATATTACTGTGCATTCCCCCTGATTGTTAAAAAGTGGAAAGTCTGAAAATTCAATAAGGAACTCAAATTCTTCATTTTGAGGGCATTTTTTTAGTATAAGTAGGTTATGTATTTTCATTATTCTCTTGAACAGCTTGCATCAGTTTTGTTCACCATAAAGTTCGCTTCCATTTGAATACATGTTAGGATTATCTTGTTTGAGCAAATTGCTTTTGCAGTTTCCTAAGGGAGCTCTTGCGAAAAAAATATTTTATATAATTTAAGTTTTCCCAAACATCATATACAATACTTTTCTCCAATTCATACAAAATATTCATAGATAAACCACAGTTAAGGGAAGAGATAGAAAAGTACTTGTAAACACAATCAACAGACTTGCGCACATCCCAGCAGAGTATATAAGGGTCCTTCAATAAATAATGAATGTTAGAAACTGAACTTCAAGTAACAATCAGCTGGGTAACAAGAATATGACTCGTAGTCCAGTCCAAACTCTAGAACTAGAAAAGAAAATGTGCAAATCTTACCTTTCGACCTCCAGTATACAAATAATTTCCATCTTTCGAAAACTGGACCTGAACAAGAGAAAAATCTAGGATTTCTTCTCAATTGTATAACGTCAATAAATTATTTACAGGAAATCCTAACTTACATGGGTAATTCCACCTTCTTGACCATGCAAAAGGTACAAGAGTTCCATGTTGTCCTCCCTATAAATAGCAGCAGTTTGACTGTAAGAACCCAAAGCTAGCATCCCAGAATGAAATGGAGAAAAAGCCACAGCAGATATAATACCTGCATTCATATAACCTGAATTATGTGCATCTCTTTGCACCATAGAATTTTCCCAGACATTTTATTTATAGATGCTATTGTTGCTGCCACCCCCACCTTCCCGGCAAAAGAAAAAAAAAAACTTCACCAGCCCTGATTTGAAAATTACCTGTTTGGCCTTCTTTTTTATCTTTTACTGTTGAATACAATTCAAAATCTCTACCAGGTCGATGTAAATCAAACATCCTAATACATTTGTTGTATCCAGCAAATATCCTACAAGACAAGGCACACAACTAACTTACACAAACACATTCATCACTCATAATAAAGTAAACCAAAAATCACACCACATTTTTTAAAAACTGCTCCTAAGCACTGCATATCTTCTAAAATTTTAATAGTGTGTAACTCACTTAGGTAAGGTAAAGTTATTTGCCGATAGCATTTGAACATAAAAACCCAATGGATGCCAGCATATTAATCCTGGTATGTTTTAGTGATTGTGAATATAGTTAAATTTGCTTTTCATCCTTCAAGATATTTTTTATTTGGGCTTGGTCCCTATAAAGTTTATGTTCCTTATCACCACACACGTCACCTTATAACGGGCATTGATGTAACATGGCTACCTCATCACTGAATGCCAACAGTCTGGCACAGACCATTTTTCAAATTTATTAGAACTAAAACAAACAAAAAATTGAAAGACTGCAAAAGAGTTTAGCCATATTTGCAAGGATTAGAAACATATGTAAGCCTAAATGTCCTAGAGAAAGTTTATGAAAGCTTGACATGGAAAAATTATGAGACCTGTGGGCATGAAATATGAGTTATTATCATAGAACCATTGTTTTGTGCATCTACAATTTGCAAATTATTGGTCCTTGAAAGAAACAGATAACTTACTTAGTCCCGGCGGGATTAAAAGCAATTGAAAAAGCAGCTGTAATTTCATCCATTGCATCATATGCCCGATATGTGCAACGCAACTGCAAGTTTCACCAAAAGCAATGGTCAGAAACCATAAAAGCAGCACAAAAACCATAATGTACATTCAAAGCTGTCAATAATGTTTGTTCTTAGCAGTAACATTTGAGATTTTAAAAAACGTTCCACGACTGGGTGTCCTAAGATCCATGCAATACCAAGTAACGACGAAATCACAGCTGTTACCGTGACCATTTCTCAAAACATTGGTAACATTACTACAACTTTAAGAAAAACTATATCCCCGTTCAACCAGTGCTACATTTATCCGTCACCTTAATATTCCATTCCATTTTAACTTCGATACTTTCGCAAATCATTCAACAACTCTAGGACGTCAAACAGTTTAAGCACAAAACTGAAATGAGAAACAAAGAAAGTACCTGGCCAGAGGTAGCATCCCATAAATGAATCGGATGGTCCCGAGTAGTAGTCGCAAAAACATTGGTCACCAGATCTCCAAATATCCAATGCCACAGACCAATACACACCATCACTATCAGTTATTAAGACGCGTAGAAAACAAAATATTTTCTTACCAGAGGAAGACATGTAAGGATACCAACAAAAATCGTGTATAGACTCTCCTTCATGCATGACTACGTTTGCAGCAAAGGAATCTGCAGACAACAACAACAACAACAAACAATGAACACTCGAACTTCATATAGCAGTTAATCGCGTTGAATTGTTTACATATTCTAAACGGCGAGATTACCGTCGTCGGAAACAGCAACGGGAGCGTCGCCTTCGGTTCCCGGTCTGCGAGGGAAAAGTGAAGTGAATTAGTTGGACAGAATTACAAGATTAGATATAGTGAGGTCGGAATGGAGGTTGCAAGAGAAGGCTTACGGCGCGAAGAGGCGGAGAGTGTTGTCGTCGGAAGAGGTGAGGAAGCAGGAACCGTCAGGTGACCTAAGAGAGAAGAAGAAGTTGAATTAGGAATTGAGAAAGGTAGTAGAAGGTGAAGGAGAGTGAGAGTGTAGCGTACCATTTAACGGCCTTGTGGAAATTGTTAGGGTTGGAGGGAGTGATGAACTGACGGTGGAAATGGTAGGTTCTGTGAGGAGAGACATCGAAGCGAAGCGCGGGGCAGGAGTACTCTTCGTTGGTATTGGCGTTGGCTACATTGGATTCGGATTGGACCACCTCTTCTTCTTCCATCGCTACTGCACAACCACGCTGTTTCTGCTGCTACCGCTTTTGCTGGAAGCTTTAACTATAAGCGCCAAAACTCACTCTCTCAGACTTCCAATTTTGTGTTTTTTTTAATTACAAAATTAGATAAATAAAATAGATTTATTAGTATCTTACACCTAGTAAAGGGTTAAAAAAAACTTTATAATTACACTTTATAATGAGAAGAAGGAATTTGAGGTGAATCTTGATTTAACTATTATTTTTACAATAATTTATTAAATTGAAAACCCAAATTTATTTATAAATGGGTTTTTTACTCACTTCTCATTCAAATTTGAACTTAACTTATAAATTTTAAAAGGCCTAACTTTAATAGTAACTGAATTTGAGATATCCAAACTCAAAATTTTAAAAAGAATCTTTAATATGTACCATGAAACCGTGGTGAAATAAATTTAGGTTACACAAGGTAAATTATCTTTATTATATTTCAAACTTTAACAAATTTGACAATCAATAACATAGATCAATCTTCTATTTTAAAAATCATTTAAAATATATATGTAAAAGAAAAACTACAAACACATCTAAGAGACAAAAAAAAAAAAAAAAAAAAAAAAAAAAAAAAAAAAAAAAGGAAAAAAAAATATTAAAAAAAAAAAAAAAAAAAAAATAATAAAAAAAAAAAAAAAAAATAAAAAAAAAAAAAAATAAAAAAAAAAAAAAAAAAAAATATTATAAAAAAAAAAAAAAATAT
>Ga0099825_1002038_pt1 | contig 26532 bp, 11 predicted proteins | sample SiratroredBW_FD_76838 | JGI IMG/M metagenome (GOLD analysis project Ga0099825, IMG submission 76838) | Root nodule microbial communities of legume samples collected from California, USA - Siratro red BW | ecosystem: Host-associated > Plants > Roots > Nodule | place: USA: California | collected... | reverse complement strand
ATTTTCCAGCTTTCCCTTCGTTTTGTCCACATGTTCTTTTTTTTTTTTTTTTCCTTTGTTTCTTTCCCTTTCTCTATGTACAAACATAGACAGAATGCATCATAGATATTCATAACGTGAAGAATGCATAGGACGTACATTACATATGAACAATGTACCAAACACTTAAAAATTAAAAAAAAAAATACATTTCTCTGTCACTTTTTTGATTTTGTTTCTTGCTTTCCATTAATAAACCTAAAAAATTTAATATAATATCGAAGTGAGTTAATCGCGTTTTACATCTATTTTTATTTTTTTTTTCTTAACATCTCTTTTCTATGGTTTTTCTTACACTTTCTTTACTTTTCATTTTTCTAAATGACTTTTATAAATGTTTTAACGAACCTTTTATGTTTATATTTAGGAGATTACCCCAACATAGTTATCCTCATATTTAGAATGATTATTATTCTTAGAGTAGAGTCATGACACATGCTCTTTTATCCAAGAACAAGTCTCAATTTTTCAACGATGGTGTATCTCTAGAAGATAATAACATTTTTAACACTTGAGATGATGCAATGTGATGATGATTTCATGAATAACACGGACACTATCAATGTAGATTGCAAAAGCACCATGTATATCAATACTTTAAAATATTTGTGAAAAGTGATCATTTCGCATTTAAAACCTTCTTTAAGAAATCAATTCTATCAAATAAGGATAAAGAAATATTTCAGATTATTACATAGATTCAAAAATTTTATGGTAAGAACACTAATCATTAAGGTCAATTCCCGTATGGTAAGAACTCAAATCACTAAGGTCAATTCTCACATGTGTTTGCAACATTAAATGTAGTTGTAGTTTGATCAAGACAATTAGTGGGTATAAAAAGTCTGAGCATATTATGTGTTTTCTAAAAGAACTTGGAGAAATCTATTACACTGTTAAAACATATTATTTTCATTGAACATTTACCAAACATTAATTAGATTCTTTCTCATTCTTCGACAAGAAAGAACACAAATCCAAATTAATAACACTACCCAACAAGGTTCAAGATCATACAACAGAGATAATAATCATGTTTATGGATGGAGAAATCAAGGTAAATAATATACTTTTTGCCACAAGATGAATCATCTATTGAATAGGATTATTCTTAACATGGTTTTCCACTATGGATGAAACAAGTATGTTGTGATTATCATTGAAAATGATACAAGTTACACCAAATAAAAATTTATTTCAATACAAAAACAAGCCAACAATAATCAAGTCATGGGATCTCTTCCTCATGAATAAGTACAACAACTTTAGAAAATTCTATATCTCACTCATAATGAAGCAACCCTATATAATAAGTGAGTCTCTCACACAACTATGCAAGGTAATAATGATACTACGTATTCTTGGATCAATGACACAAGACCCACTAGTCATGTGACACGCACCAAAGTTCTTTTTACAAGCTTTTATAAAATCAAACTTTTGAATGTAAAACTTTCTAACATACATACATGAGAGTTAAGCATGATAGAACCATTCACCTCACAAAACACTTGAGTATATATAATGTTTTATACATACCCAAATTTACCATGAATTTTATTTTTGCTCAACATCTTTAAACTATCAACTTTGTTTCTCACACAATGTATGCTAAATGCTGAAAGTATATTCATTAAAGAATTGGGAAAGCTAAGTTTCAAGATGGTCTCTATCATTTTTCTACCTTGTGTTGCATAACACTACAGGCTCTACACAAATAATCAATTTCTTGTAACATAAAAATGGCCTTGATCTATGGCATTGAAAATTGGGACATCCTTCTACTAAGGTTCTTGATCATGTTTACTGAAACTTTCCTTACATCATTATAATGAAAATAGAATATGTTATTCATGTCACATAACCAAACAATACAAGATACCTTTTCCTTTTAGCGTTACTTCTTCTGAAAATGTTTTCAATAATATTTAGGGTCCTTTTAGCATACCTTTTATCCATGGAAATAAATATTTTCTTACAATTGTTGATCATACAAGATACACTTGGATATACCTCATGAAAAATAAAGGTGGAATTAGAAACATTTTATGTCTTATTACCATTATCCCAAATCCATTCAACATAAGAATAAAAATCATCATAACATATAATGGATAAGAGCTTAATAGAAGGAGTTTTATGAAAAACTTGATACAATACATAATACTAGATGGATTGAAACTCCCCAACAAAATTCTAGAGTAGAAAGGAAGCATCAATATATCTTGAGTGTTTCTCACTATCTGATGCATTAATCTTGTCTACCTAAGGTTTTTTGCTCATATGTAGTGATTCATGTTAGGCCCCTTCCTCTGTCATTAAAAATAAAATTCTTTTGAAATTTTATATGGAAATACGCCTAATTTGATGGACTTAAAGGTTTTTGGATGCATTTGTTTTCATCTACTATCGAAGAGAAGAAAAATAATTTTAATTTGAGAGTCTTGAAATTCATTTTCCTTGGTTTGAAACCAGGAACTCTGGGTTATATTGCGTTGGTTATAAACTCAAGGGAAATTTTTATATCATGAAATGTTATTTTCCATGAATATGCTTTTATTTATATGTTTCATTCTTCTTAACAAAATGACATTGATCCTAAAAAATATATTTTTAATACTCTTTATGACAATAAACATTTTCCTCGATTTTAAACCATGAATTATGAATTATATTACGTTGGATATAAACTCAAGAGAAATTTTTATATCATAAATATTATTTTTCATGAATATGCTTTCATTTATGTGTTTAATTCTTCTTAAAAAATGACATTGATCCTAAAAAAGATATTTTTAATACTCTTTATGACAATAAACATAATGCAATCACTAAAATCACTCAAAACAATTAAATTGAGATAAATGAAAAACAAGAAGTTGAGGATTATCATCATCAACTCACAACCTGAAAACTAGGTGATACTGCACAAGCTTCTAATAGATCGTATCAGAATCATTTTGTGTTTCTCCTAGTTAAGTTCATTGGGGTTATTGTGTCACTCACTATTGGGTTTATGTTAAACTTCCTGCAAATATTTAATCCCACACTCAAGATATTCATTCCTTATCATGAGGGGGTGTTTGGAGATCTCACATTGAATAGGAATATGGCTAATCAAATTTGAGACCTTGACTCTTATACCAATTGTTCGATCAAAGTTATAGCTTATAGTTAGAGTGAAACTCTTTCTACATAAAAGCATAGCAACTCAAGCGCCATGATTCGATTGAGACTTGGCCTACCTAGCCTCTATCATGAGCCAACTAATGCATCTTTCAAAGTTAGGCATAAACTCTTTCTCATATTAAACCTCAAACATATGAGGGATGAACTCATTTACCTGAATGGATTCAAGTAATGGAGATTGAAATCGATGTTATTGAAAGAAACAACACATAAAGCATAATTAATCTTCCTATAGGAAAAACTATCAGTACGTGAAAGTAGGTATACAAGAAAGCCAATGGAGAAATAGAATGCTATAGAGCCCATCACGTAGCAAAGGGTTACACCCAGTTCGAAGTAATATTCTATCTTGGTATTTATTGATTGTTGTTGTTTTTCAATCAAATAAAAGAGTGTGAATGTAGATCGTCTAATGTAGTCCTTTTGGATCTTCTTGTTCAACATATATCGTCCACTGCATGAAAAGTCAACAAAACCAGAGTATAGGTCAACCCAAGTTGTCTCGCAATGAATTCAATTATAATCTCAAATAAACAAGATTCATATATTGTTTGCAGAAAATGTTAATTATAAAGAGCAGTAAATAAAAATGAGTTTGTTGTTGTTGAGTAATTAAAAAGAATAAAAATAAAATGAATTAGAAAACATATTGATTCTCGAGTTCATTCATCATTGCATTCTTCTTCACTTGTCATATGATTATCATCCATCCAATTTCTAAACATAATTGAATTTAAATAAATAAGCTTCAATCAAAAATTAAACAAAATATAATGAATGGAACAAGTGTCCACAAATTTATACAGTACCTCACTCATCTCTAAGCGTCTCGTGGGATTTTCAGTCTTTTACCTCTTGAATTAATCAAATAAGAAATTGTTCAAAATAAAACAAATGAAAGAATAATTCCAATTAAATAACAAAATTTAATTATCAACAAGTTTTTAAAAACAATTATAATAACAAAAATTAGAATTCAAAAAAATCATACCGTCTAGCACAATTTATTACAAAAATTGAAGAACAAAACTAAATTACATAAAATCTCATAATTCAATGTGAAATCATAAGAGAATCAACCTAGAAAGTTTTAACCTTCCATGAGGAGCCAAAATGAAAATAATTACAAAGAAAAAAATAGAAAACTAAGGAAAATGGTGTAGTTAGGTTATAACATCTCCCATATGTAGTGTAACATGTGGTGTTCCTCCTTATAGCTTGTATCCACTTTTGTTTTCCTTGCAGAATTCAGATTTAGATTTTGTTTCAAATATTCTTTTTTTTAGATTTTATTTCCAATTTGCCAAATTTTGTGGATTTGTTTCCAGTTCTATTTCTCATATTTTGTTTCCATTTTTTTTAGATATTTTGTTTCCAAATTTGTTTCTGATAAGAAAATTGGAATTTCAATAATCTGGCCACGTGCATCATTGGACCAAACTTTGCTTAGGCTTTGCATTAGTTCTGCAAACACTTCTATAAGATAGTTTGTTACAACAAGACTTAGATTGTTTATTGTATTAAAAAATTTATATTAAACAAAAATTGCAATTAAAGCCTAAATAAACCCAATTTGATAAATTCTAATTAAAATAGTTGATTTATTCATAGTTATAGTCCAAGAAGGATAAGATTAGATGTTTTAAGTGTAAGTAAAAATATGTTCATCAATTATTCACCTGTTGCAAAATTTACCTTTATTCTCCTTCTTCTTGCTCTTGTAACAATAAAGAAATGTCACCTCAAACAACTTGATGTTGATAACACTTTTCTATGTGCAGACTTAAGTGAAGAATTTTATATGATTCTACCTCCTAAACCAAACCCAACCAGGTATTCGATTAACAAAATCTTTATATAACTTGAAACAAGCTAGTAAGCAATGGTTTCCCTAACTTACTACTTTTTTTACAAACTCTTAATTTTATTCAATCTATGGCTAATGAAAACCAACTCTTCCTTCATTATTTTTCCTGTTGATATAGAAGACATTATTCAAGTAGGAGATTGTTTATTTGACATAAATGCTATCAAAATCTCACCAATGTTTAAGATTAAAGACCTTAGACAATTTAAGTACTTTCTCGAGCTAGAGATTGCTCGATCATACAAATGTTTACATGTCTGTTAGAGAAAATATGCATTACACATTCTTACAAATGTTGGAAAGCTTGGCGGCAAACCTTGCACCACACTCATGGTGAAGGACATGAAATTCTTTTTCGAAGAGAGTAACAATGCACATAAAGCATGAGCATGTCGAAGAATTATTGGTCGACTTCTCTATCTAACCCACACCAAACCTGATATCTATTTCATTTATATATTCCTTGGTCAATTTGTGAAATCATCATCATCAAGTTGTCCACCAAATCCTAGCTTTAGCATCACTGGGTATGTTTTTTTCCTTCTAACTCTATCATTCACTTAAAATACTTTACTAGACTTATCGTCCCAACACATGATAGACAACAACTAGGTATTACACTTTTCTTAGAAAATCATTGCTATAATGGAATACCAAGAAGCATAACATTGCCTCTCATTCATCATTTGAAGCAAAATACCATGCTCTTTCCATTAGCACATGTGAATTATACTGGTTGACTTGTTATGTGACATTCATGACTCACTTTTTCTACAACCAATCTTTGTTGTGTTAGTGAAACTACGACATATTGTTGTACGCACTCGCTTCCATGAGTGTACCAAGATGGATTGTTTCAACTTCTACCCACACGATTTGTAGAACAACCATCAAATATTTTTACAAAAGCTTTCAATCATGGTACCTTCAACAATCTTGTGTTCAAGCATGGAATGCTAAGTATACATCTTCCAGCTTGAGGGACGGTCTTGAAGTTGCTTTCTTTTTGTCTCTAGGTCTTCTCTCCGTTATAGGCTCAAGCGTATTTTTTTTTCTTTGTTTCTTTTCCTTCCATTGCAAATGTTTTTTTTTCTTTTAAATTTCATTTTTTATTTGATTTTAGCTATTGTATTTTCTTTGAATGCTTTCTTGTGACTAAGTTTTCCAAGATTGATATAATTTATTTTGGCCATTGGGAATGAAAACATAAATAAATCAAATTCAATAATTATACAAATCGTATGATTAGGAACTCTAACTATACAAATCGTATGATTAGGAATAAGGTTAGATTAAATGCATTCCATTTTTTTCTAATCCTTAATGCTATAGTAATTTTAGTATGTTTAAGGAATTAAGGTTTTTTCTTTTGTTAAGAATATCTCCCCTTTTACAAAACACAGAAAAAAAAAATGTATATAAAGGATGGTTATAATGTATTATATTATTTGTATCATAAATATTACATAATCATGCATAATTTCTCTTAAATAATAGTAGTTACATTATGACATTATATATTTCATAAAATCTTCCTATAGGACATTTATTTAGTACTCTTGCACATCAGATTAGTAAACTAGATCTTCATATGTAAATTAATGTGTGTTGAACATAAACTAGTTCTTCAAATATGATTTGACTAAAGTATAATGTTGGTAAGAAAAAAGCCCAACATCATTAGATTCAAATATGATTTGACTGAAGTATAATGTCTATCATACAATAATTTTATAAAAATAATAGATAATGTAAGATGTAAGTGTTTTGTCTGACAGACGATACAACATTATGTACAATGTGCACTTTTACCGTGAATTGGAACAGAAAGCTACGCTACTTAAGGAGACAAATATTGTCAACTATCAAGGACATTGTCCAAAGAAGAAGAGCATTAAAAGCAATAATCACACTAAAGCTCGTCAGATGCAAGGTGGACATTCAAGAAGAATTGAAGTTGCTTATGGATTATAGATGTTCTCTCAAAAACTATCTTCTTCTAGTCCCTATATGAAACCTACCATCTAAAAGAGGAAAAACAGAGTGGAGGATACACTACACCAAAATGTTGCTTAGATGTTGAGCAATCCTCGAAGCATCAGAAAAATATGTCAAAGCTAAGAGCAGAGATTCTGCCATATCTTTGGATTTAGAAGAAATTCAAGGAAGACAGTATAAGTGTGTATCCAGCAATCTAGGAGAGAAAACATATGTATTGTATACTTCAAAATACGTAACCCTTCCCATAGTGCAAACAAATGATCCAAACTAGGATAAAAATCTTAAACCTCACACCCGTCGTAACATGCAATCCTCCCTAATGGTCAGACCCAATAATTTGTTGATCATTTAAACACCTAACCTTCAGACCTTAGCCAGTGGTGCCTAGGTTCCCAAAGAGTACAAAGTTAAGACAGGAATGGCTTGGTTAAAATACTTGATTGAGTCAAGAGTTGCTTAACAATGAATACAGCTTTACGGGGTTAGTCAAGAGTGATAGGGAGCCGAAAGGATATTCGTTAAGCCAATAAGGGTTAAAGTCAAGAATAATCATTAGGTCAGGAGTCGTTGGAGTCAATAATACTTAGTTAAACCATGAGTGGCTTGTGTTAAGAATAATGGAGGGGTTAGCCAAGAGTGGGTACAAACCTAAAGAATAATCGAATGTACTTTACAATAGTAGTCTGCGTAGTTGAACTTGGCTTGTTGGTCAAGAACTGGATGTAGCCTATTGCAGCAAACAAACCAATATAAATTGTTGTGTGTATTTTCTCTCGCTTATCTCCTTTAATTTTTATGTTATTATCATTTGCACTACCCAAGAAAGAGAGTTTATTGTGAGAGTATGAACTTAAAGTGGTTTTTATTATAACATCTTCTAACTAAATATTTACTTATGTGTTGGACCAGACACAAAAATCATTATCTAATCACTTGTGAATCATTAATCAAGTGATCCAGCTGAGCTGCACAATCTGCATCTATCTTGGCCTCTCAAACAAAGAAGTTGAGTTTAAAACAAGTTTTCAAATATGTTCATTTGACTAAATATATTATGAAGTATTTGTATTTGACTAAATATATTATGAAGTACTTGTATTTGACTAAATATATTATGAAGTATTTGTATTTGACTTATTTCATGAGACATAATTTACTGGGAAAATTTTATGAAGAACACTCTTCATTGAATCATTCTCTTTCAATAAATAAGATTAGTTCAAACTTATGTTTGTGTCAGTTCATCAAACAAAACACGTATCGTTTGTCATATAAGAGTAAATGTTGTCTGAAGATACATAATGAGACCATGCTCGTGGAACTTTTTTAGAAATTAACTAAATCATAATTCAACCCTCATTTCTTGTGATTTTCCTATTTTTCATAATTGGTATTAGAGTTAGCATCTAAAGAGTTGAGCATTTGACCATGGCTAGAGCAGAAGATTCAACACTACAAGAGTGAAACATCAAATGCAATTGAATAACAAAACGAGATACACGTCAATCTCAACCCATTGTTTGATAAAGATGATTCATCATCACCCCCAAATACGCAATTGGATAGTAAAACCTTTTTTGTTTACCTTAAAACAAGATTACAAAATTTTCTAACTCAGAATTTAAAAGATTCAACCTCAATATGACTACATTAAATGGGAAGACAACATATCTTACGCAAACTAATACTCCGCAAATGAGAAAGTAAAGAATGTATAAACTCTAAATATCTTCTCCAAAATATAATTTTGTTTTAGAAAAACCTAATCAAGACTAATATAAGATTCATAATGTTTTATCATGTACATGTTGAAGTTGCTTGTCCTCACGATGATAGATCTGAAATGAAAACATCAGATATGTAAACAATGGAGGAAAACACTTAGAATTAACAATTAGGGACCCGAGACAATACCACGAGGAAGTGTAGAGGGAAATGATTGTTTTCAGTGTTAAGACTTTAATTTCATTTTTACATTTGTCTTGCTAACCAAAGCTAACCCGTTATTTTTTTCTAAGTGAAAATTGTGGAAACATAGACTTTTATTCAAACAAAAAATACTTCTGTGTGATCCTGGTAAAGTTTGTATGTAAATAATACTGGAATTGGTTTTTTGAGAAGAAAACGTGTATTGATCTTGTAGAATCGTGTCTTGGATAGAAGAACAATACATATAAATGTCTTATTTACTAGTAGAAGTAATTTTTTAAACCAATAACTCAATGCAGTCTTGTATTAAACATAAACTATAGTATAAGAAGTCTTGTACTTTTTCTTTCTATACTTTAAATTTTTTAAAGTGATTTTATAGTTTTTAAGCTTAACATGCTTTAATGTATTAAATATGCTTTTTTTATCAGCTTTTTAAATATACTTTACATTGACTTTCCAATCTTATTAGTGTAAATTCATATAAAATGAAACAAAATTTAAAGACAAAGGATTTGCAATTTTTTTCTTTAACACACTTAAAACTTTCTTGTATTTTATGTGTCTTTCTTCCTTAAAAAACAAAGGATTGATGAAACTGTTATGTTTCAATCAACGTCATTTCATTTATTAAAATGATTTCATGCGTTTTTTAACATTGTGAAAATAGTTGGGATGTAATATCCAATCATGTTTCCAAAACCTAAGTGTGATACTGAAAACAATCTCGTTTAATTTTGTACATTTTAATTTTGAAAATAAATATTTGACATTCGTATGGTAGATACATGAAAAAGCATTTAATTTTTTTATTGATTATTAACAAATCATGCATAATTTTAGTAGTTTGTTTATTATTATTAAATAAGTAATCAAAAATACTAAGAGGGTAATAAATATACACAGTAAGTAATTTATTTTCTAATCGCCATTACTAATATCCAATCTAATTAAGCTAACGATTTTTCAGCTAATAAATTATTTTGCACTAACAATTCACAAAAAATTAAACAAAAGAAGCATTGAATTAGGTTACTAATTAACTTATAGACTTTCAATAATCATCACCTACGGAAATATCTTAATTGGATGGATCTAATAATAGTTTTAGATTAATTGGTGTTTTGCCGTTTTATATTATTATACCAAACAAGTCCTACCTAAACAAATTGAATAAAATTGGGGCGAGCCCAACTCATTAGAGCAATAGAAAGTACAAGGATAATTGTTACCTACATATCTTAACTTTATTAATATATTTCCATTTTATATTTTAAACAATTAAATTCCAATATATTCTCAAAAGTACCTTTTAAAATGTAATAATTTTTAACAGGTTTTGAAAAGTGACTTTTGAAATGTGAAAATTTTAATTCTAGAAAGAACTTTTCAGGGGCTAATATATTTTCCGGAAAAAGTTATTTTGTATTTGTTATGTTGATACACTCTTCTTCTTTTATTTCTTTAAAAGAACCCTAAAAAAAATTGAATTTTAAAATTTTGAAAGAAGTCGTAGGAATATGAATTTTGTGATGTATTGGCACTCTAATTTCACAGTGATAATAAATATTCCAAACGGAAAAAATGTTTGTTTTCTATTGATGTAGCTTTGTAGGTTACGAAGTGAACAAAGTCGTAGAAAAATTAATTGTCCTATATTCCTTTTTATTTTTCGTTTTTTTATAATTTATTTCATTTTGGTTTATTTATTTTGTTTCCTGAAGAATGAAAATTGAGCTATTCGTTCAAATGAAAGCATGAAAAAAAAACATAAAATACATGGAAATCAATATGATGAACAATTAATATGACGACGGAGAATTTTCTCAAATATTTCTTCATAATATAATTTTCTTTAGAACACTTTAATTATTTTATAAATCCATTAATTAATACATATTTTCTTATTTTATCATATTGATCAAATAATTCATAAATCTTCGCTCCATTTTTCTTCATTTTCTATTAATAAAATAAACTTCACTTTTCACTTTATTCATTTTTTATCCCTTCCTTCCTTTTATACTCTCTCACTATCCAGTCACCTAAAATAAAAGAAAAGCTTAAACTCTCTTAACAGCATTTTCAAAATGTGAAAGGATTTTGAAATGTATTTCGTCATTCCACTAGCATAGGGAGGTATGGGAAGCAATTATAGGGTGAAAAAAAAACCTTGCTTTGAGTCGAAGATACCAACAAGTGGCCTAGGTTTCGTTTCTAGAATTTTATTATTGTCGGGTCCAAAATAAGTTGGATTACCTGTATAAACTAGGCTTTTTCTTCCTACACCCCATAATTTCTAACTGCATCCTTGTAATTTAAAAATGACCATTTGTCTTTGTAAGAGTGACTTTGAGATTATCCATTATGAAAATATTCTAGAATAAATTTTCTGAAATTTTCAAAACATGATTTATAGAATATAATTTTCAGAACATTTAAAATAGAATTTCTCGAACAAACTTTTCAGAACACATGAAATGTATTTCAGAACAAGTTTTTTGGAATAAAATTTTCAGAATAAATTTTTTGGAACATATATCACATCTCTTTGAATGAGTTTTTCAAAACTTCGAAACATAAGAAGTATAAGTATATTTCAAAATGAGTTGTCCATAATAAAATTTTCGAAAAAGGTCTTTCAGAACGTAAATGAAAACTTCCATAACAAACTTTCTAGAACAAGTTTTTTGTTTCAAAACGAGCTCTATCCTCTACCTCTTCTTTTCAAAGCATACAATGGAGAATAAAAGTTTAATGACAATGATGTAGCCACGACAGCAATAACAATGACAAAAACAATGATATGGTGTAGTAAAAAATATATTTTAATCTTTTTAATTAATATGTGGATACAGTTAATAATAATGGGATGCAATAAGTAAAAGTCAATGAACTAATAATATTTTCGAGTCATTTTGTGCTTTTGCTAGCTATCAAAATATGTTTCCAAAACTATGACAAGTGATGTATTTTAATTAAACAAAAATGTGAATTTTCTCCCAAATATGCTCTACTAAGGTTTCAAAATTACTCCCTGGTTTTTAATGACTGACATATTGCAATTCATGTGTTAATTGAAAAACTAATAAGATGATACACTAAAACGAATAATGTTAAGACTTAAAAGTCGTGATGAAATAAGGGAAAAATTCGTCAGAGAACAATTTATAAAGATACAAAATTTTTGAATTTCTTCACTAACAACATTATTGTAGATAAGACTCTTAAAAGCAAAAGGCAAATTACATAGTATTTACCTTTACTTTATTAACCTAGCCTTAATTTTAGGCACATAATGTGACACATGAGCATATATAGGTTCAACATTTCCGCATAAAAATGATAATACAATAAACGTTAAATATAATTAGTCAATCAAGTAATTAATAGTGGTTTTTGCCTTCATTACCAAACTATACCTTTTTGTGTTAACGGGAGAAAGCATTTTTTACGAGTAGAAAAAAAAATTACTGAAACCCAAAAACATGAAATGTTGATGCAATAAAAAAGTGCTTTTCTGGAAATTGTAGATGCAATGCTTTAGAATATTCCAGTTCAAGTGGGGAAATCGAAACCTAAAACAAATTCTTTTGAAGCACATATAGAATTTCTTCAGTTAAAAAAGGGCATCAGGGACACGTTTTAAAGATTGTTTGTGTGATCAAATTTTTGCCATGGATGCCACCGAATGAAAAGTTTATTCATTAGTAAACGTTTGGTGTTTAGTGTTTGTTGTCAATCACTAAACAATTCTATTCCTTAAGCAGAATATGATTCTGATTCAAATTGTGATATTGTTCTGACCCAATAGCCCCATCTGGTTTCATAATCAATTATAGGCATGTTAAAGATGTGTTGAGAGGTCATTGGATAAATAGAAAGTCCCTTCATTTATTTTCCAAAAATTTTAATATATGATCCTTTTGAAGAGAAATACTAAGAAGTTATAATTTATGGGAAACTATAAAATTAAGAAACTATAACGTTAGGAAAGAAGATTATTAAACTATAATGTTAGGAAAGAAGATTATTAAACAGGCACATTAATGATACTCTCTAGTACGTTACTTTTAATAAACCCTTTGATGGTTATAATTCATTGAAAATTATAAAATTAGAAAATAAACTCATAGTGATAAATGTAACATTCTAATATAAACTTTTACTTTATCAAATTCTAAATAATAAGAAATTTCATCATATATGCTATCAAAGCCTATCTTAACACGATTGTTGGACCTATCGGATCACCTATTATCAGGTCCTTATCGGGTCACTTTTAAAATATAGTCTCACGCATGAGTTGAACAGTCTTGCCGTTAGAGACTTGTGTTGAAGATTCCACATTGACTAGAGATAAGGTCTTTTAGTAATTTATAAGTGGATGCAAACCTCGCCTTACAGGCCGGTTTTGTAAGATTGAGCTAGGTTTAAAGTCCACTTCTAATAAAAGTGTCTTTGTATGCACCTACCCACTTTGAAATATAACATGGAAGAAGTATCTCAAACTAATAAAGACCATCTCGGGTAATGGAAAAAGGATTATACATTGAATAACCTAAAGGCTAGGTCTCTTGATTATATCTCAGCTCTTGTAAAAACATTTGACCCTCCTTCTAGCACCGAGTTAAAATTTTCCAAGACCACATGGTATCGATGAGAAACATGACAAACAGTGTGAATAAAACTATTATGTTACAAAACACAAAAAAGAGTTAATAGACCTAAAGAAGCGTCAAGGAAATGGAACTCATGAAATAAGAAAGCACACACATTAGGATGAAGTTGGAAGAAAGGAAAGATACTTCTTATTCTCTCAAAACAAAATAGAGGGAGGGCACACCCAAAAGGCCAATCTTCTCCTAACCAATTCAACAAACATAGGTTGAAAGTGATAAGAGACATGGATTTGTGTGGCACACATATGCCAAACATCATTGATTGTAGGGGGATCTCGGAGGCACCCTTTAAGGAAGAAATTATATAGACACCTCTCCTATAGTGTTGTAGGGGGATCTCGGAGGCACCCTTTAAGGAAGAAATTATATAGACATCTCTCCTATAGTGTTGTAGGGGGATCTCAGAGGCACCCTTTAAGGAAGAAATTATATAGACACCTCTCCTATAGTGTTGTAGGGGGATCTCGGAGGCACCCTTTAAGGAAGAAATTATATAGACACCTCTCCTATAGTGTTAGAAAAGTATTATGATAGACCCATACAACGAATCTGCTAACCCTAATGAACTTATGGATGTATATGTTACACAAGTCAACTTCTACACCAAATCTTTAAGTTAGTTTACGAGACTACCACCATACTCGATAAATTGTTTTAACACACTAATTGCAAGGCTCGATGTACAGTTCAGCACTAGTCGGTCCAACCACTACATCTCTAAGGCATTGGTAAGCATTTGTCAAGACAAGAGGTAATAGTTATAAATGTTCATATAACGATTCAACAAAGTGACATTAAATATAAGAAACCTCATCTCAAGGTCACCTTGCACCATATGGTAATGGCCCTCAAGCCCGACCCTTTCACCAATAGCATCTACAAGAAACCCACATCAAACAAAAAAATTCATTCAACTGAAGGAACTCAGATTTTTCATAACAATATATAGGTTGCGACATGACACTAGTTAACGTGACCTCTTAGAAAAAAGAGTTACATGTAAAATGAGTTTTAAGTATGTCTATCTAACTAGATAGGTTATAAAGTGTTGAGGTTAGATCATTTGTATTTCATCAAACCTAACTAGCTGAAAATCATTTATGAAAATGTTCGTCAGTAAGTCAGTCTGTTGCAACAAATTTACCCAATTTAATATTGTGTTTGCGTAAGTTTATTAGATGAAACACTTACCATTTGTATCTTTACTAAAAATTTCATATGGAAACTTATAGTGATACTATACTTGTGAAAAGATTTTAGAAATTAGTAAATTACAATTCAACTTTCTCTTCTTGTGATTTTCCTATTTTTCACATGAGTTATTTTTTTGGTATAAAAGTGGCACAGTCCAAGGATGGTTTGGTCATATCTCAAAGAAAATAAGTTTTCAACATTCTAGAAGAAACATGGATGATAAATGTTAAGCCTATAGACACACCAATGAATCCAAGTATCAAACTTGTACCTAACAAATGAGAACCTTATTTTTTATCCTGGAAAATACAGAAGATTAATTGGTAAGCTAAATAGTCTCATGGTGACCCGTCCTGACATGACCTTTATAGTGAGCGTAATAGGTCTATTTTTAAAATTTCTTTGTTATGGCCATTAGGATGAAGATGTAAGTATCCTGAAATATATTAAGAACGCTCTTGGAAAAAGGCTTCATTTTTTAATATAAGGGAAACACTCAAATTGTTAGGTATTCCGATGCTGACTAGTAGAGTCACCAAGTGATAAAAGCTTCACTTTAGGGTATTGTGTTCCTATTAAAGTAATTTAATATCACGGAAAAGTGAGAAACAAAACGTGTGCCAAGGACAACTGCAACAAAAAAATATAAGAAAATGACATTAATCACTTGCGAGGGCATATGGGTGAAAAAAAAACACTTTAAAGAGCTTAAATTTGAAGAAAGTTTCCAAAAACACCTTGTATGTGAAAACTAGGCAGGATTACACATTGCTTCTAATTTTTGCTTTCATGAGAGAACCAAATATATCGAAGTGAATTATCATTTTATAAGAGAAAAAATTAGAGTTTAGAGATATCACCACTAGATTTTTAAACTATAATAAACAATTGATGAACATATTCACCAAATCTCTAAGAGGTCTGTTGATTATATTTGTTTCAAGCTAGACACGTATGACCTATATGCTCCAACTTGAGGGGGAGTGTAATAAATATAGAAATAAGGAGCTCATCCTGTATAGTCATGAATATTGGAATAAGGCGTTGATTTTATTATAATTAGGAATATCTAAATTATACATGTACTATTAGGAATAATTTTAACTTATTCTCATATCATATCTTTATTATTAGATGATATCAAATCTCTTCTATTTCTTGTACTGGTTTTCTTTTCTCAATATAAATGTAGCTCTTTTGTTGTCTTAAGAACACATGGTTTCAACTTAATGTTTCTCTCTTTCTTATAATTTAAGGAAATGGCTTATGGCAACACAAGAAAACAATTGGATGAAAATCATTATAAGCTATTCTGAAATCGGGACATGCATTGATGGCAAAGAAGGAATGACATTGAAGAAAAAGTCGTCACGATTTATTATCATTATCGATGAACTCTTCAAGAGTGGATACCAGATATCTCTTTTAAAACGTGTTACGATAGCTTAGACTAAGTACAACTTATAAGAGTTACATAAAAGCATATGTCAAATGCACTCCAAAGAAAGAACCATGTCAACTAGGGTATTGAGAGCGAAATACTACTAACTAACCCTTAAAGATGATTATCCTAACGATGTAAAACAAATGCATTAACTACTAAGAGCACATACACTTGATAAAGCAACACTTGAAGAACTACATAATATCATTAGTCATTCACTATGTGAGGAATGGACATTATTGTCCCATTTCCTTAGCAAGAGACAATGTAAGTTTTTATCGATGACCTTTGACTATTTCATAAAATGGGTTGAGGTCGAACCACTAGCTAAAATCAAAACAATATAAGTTCAAAATTTTCATTTGGAAGAACATTGTATGATGATATGATGTTTCCCACACAATCTTAGCGGATAATGGTCAATAATTCACTAACGAAGGCATAATGAGATTATATAAATGTCTTGGCATTTGACACAAGACAAGTTCTATAAAATATTCGTAGACCAATGGGTAGGCTAAAGTCACCAACAAAATTATCCTCTCAGAGTTGAAGAAAAGGCTAAAGAGTGCGAAAGGAAGATAAAGTGAAGAGTTAAAAGAAGTGTTATGGTTTATTGATGCATCCCACAGTTGGCTACACAAGAAATCTCATATAGCCTCATTTGTGGTGTCAATCTAATGATCTCAATAGATATTGGAGAACCATTCCTCTATCAACATACATTCAGTGTGGAACTCAATGAACAAAAACTACAAAACATGCTAAACCTCATTAATAAGTTGCAAGATAAAGAAAAAGTTACAATAAGAGACATGTAAGCAACAAATAACAAGAAGATACATCTCCAAGCTAAAATTGAGAAAGCTCCATTGAGGTGACCTCGTTTGGAAAATATAAGAAAGAAGGAAAGTTCTCGTCAATCTAGGAAGGATCCTCTCGTGTTGAAGTAAGAAATGAAAACATATCAACTAAAATATCTTTTTGGAGAAACCATGATAAGGAAGTGGAATGCCACACTCCTCGAGTTTTATTACAGTTAATATTGTAAAATTGTTATACTCTCTTTTATTATCGGTATTTTTTCTAAGAAAAATTTTGCTTAAAAAAGTTTTAATAAAAGCAAAAATAAACTTAAAGTTAACGAGAATTTGAATTTTAAATCTACATTATAAACATTGTTTTCATGTATTTTAAAATCTTCCTACATTTATAAGGACTAAATTTATTATTTTTTTAATCAAACATATATTATTAGATAAAAAAGTATAATTATTAACTTAATCGTTATAATTGGATTAATTATCACTTAACTTACTTATATCATATGATAATTAATACAATTCACAAGAATCTTTCCTTTAAATATTGTTTGTTAAAAATTAAACTTGTGATCTTGACTTTAATATTAATTATTACATGAAATATTTATTATAGATCAAAAGTTTTAACAATATAATTCTTTTTTTACTTAAAAGTATATCTATCTAAATATCATGAATCAATTACCATTTGATTCATTTAATTTTGATTATGAAACAATTAATGCAACTTTAACAACTTCCTCTTCAATAATTACATTTTAAAAAAAAAACGAACATAATTCTACTATATCTTAACTTACCGAGTGTTATAAGGAAACAACTTATTTAATCAACAATATTTTCTACCTTATGTTTAAAATTAAGTTACCATTGTAGAAATACTAACTGGTATAGTATCCTCATTATATAGAAGATAAGATTTTCTTTCTAGATCCCATAAATGAATATTATGTACCTACATTACATGAACAAGAGAAACAATAAGTAGTGGCTTTAGATTTTTAAAAGGATTACAACCAAATAAAATTATTTTACAGGCATAAAAAAAACAAAATATAAAAAAAAATATGGAGTTTGGAGGACCCGTGGAAAAAGAGGAGGAGAATAGTGTCGTAAGTGCCAAGTTAACAAACCTGTGATGGTGCTGTTGGAATTTTGAACCAAAAGTTAACAACCAAATCATGGAAGTGAACCATTGTATTTTCAAAACCATTGTTGTTTTCTTATGTTCTTTGAAGGTATTGTACCATTCAACAGAAAGGCTTTGGACCAAAGAATAAAAAAATGTTAACAACGATAATTACTTGTCGTGTTGTGATTGCCGACATGTGATTCTAGATGGGAGGAAATTTAGACAAAAGTAGAAAGATATCAATAACAGTGAAAAAGCAAAAGTTTTCAACTACACAAACATTACAATCTTAACACGCGTTGCCGTCTCCCACACTAATCCCTTATTCTAAGACCCCAACCAAACACATTCTCATTACAAAACACCCTTAACAAAGCACTTTAGGAGATTATCAAATTCTGCTTTTTGAAACACTAAAATGGTTAGCACCCTTCAGCATAATAATCATGTTTTCAACCTAATCACTAAAGAAAACAAATCACCGACCTTATTACCTTTTTACTTTTGTTATCACGATTAAATAATACATGTGTTGAGTTTTTACTCTTGTTTTAAAAGTTGAACCCCACTGACTAGTTTAATTTGTTCCAACCGATAATCGATTCGATGACAGATCCAAAGATTTTTCAAAAATAATAAAAGACTGGTCACACATGCCCAAAATTTGTGAAAGATCAGTGTAAAAACATTTTGCAAATTTTTTCTATCTTTCTTATCTAATTTAAAAAGTTTTTCAATAAATAAAAGTCACATTTAAACATTTCACATAAGTCTCCATTATTTCATCAATATTATCAATAAACTTTGAACTAGTAAAAAAAATAAATTAAACTAAAAAGTTTATTTGATATCTTTCAATACTTCTCGTTTTTTGACAACAACACTGTGTTCCGATAGAATTTCTAAAAAAATTGAAATATATTGAATTTGAATTTATTTTATTTTAAATAATTTTAGTTTTCGTAAATTTTTTTGGATAAAACAATTTAACTTTATTAAATTTTAATTCTTTTCTAAATGAAATATTTTAATTATAAATAAATTAAAAATTTTAATTAAATATTAATAAATAAAAAATATTAATGTTGATTATCTCTTTTAGCTTATCTTAATTGATATTATTTTCTGGTTAAAGTTATCAAGATTTTTGCAATTAACATTGACAAAATTTTCTCCAATTGATGTTGGTCGAGATTAATTTCAATTGATGTTAATCACAATTGTTTACACCGAAATCAATCAAGATTATTTTATATTATTGTTAGTTTGAGATTTTTTTTTTCCGAACATTTTTATCAGTGTCAACTAATTATTTTCATAAAATTCTAAAATTTCAATTTCTGTCAAAATTTCTTATCTAAACATCATATTTTATTATTAAATATTTTATATTCTCTATAAAATGAATTACTTTCCTAAGATTTTCTATCCAAACACATTATAAGGCAAATTTCTAAGTGTTCGAAGTCGAAATTGAAGTTGTGCTTGTGAGAATATAACATATTATAGATAGAGCTATACAGTCTAGGATATTATTAACTATTTTGCCATCCTAGTTTTTTTATGGAAAAGTGAATATCCTGTTATTGAGAAAAGTTACATGAATTTGAGATAAGAGGAGTCTAAGACAACAAGATTCATTGAGCAAATAGTAGTAACGCCTAATGAATCAAACTAAAAAAAAAGAAGGATTCCACTACATCAATCCACTAAGCAAAGGAACCAAGCACTGGAAATTATGCTCTGTTGATGAGGATGGCGATAAGCAGAATCAAGGACATAAGTATTAAAAATCTCCTCAAGTGTTAAGCAGATGAAGCTAGCACTGAGCAAAATCAAGGTACTAAGCATTTCACTATAGATCTCATCAAGCATTGAGTGGATGATATATGTGTTGAGAAAATCTAAGATAGTGAGCAATACATAAAAATGGTTTTAGAGGTGTTGAGTGAATCTATCAACTACGTAGCAAATCAAAAGTCTTCAACATGAAGAAACCCAATTTGTTAAACGAATTCTCAAGCTCTTAAATCACAATTGTTTTCCTTAAACTATAAATAAAAGAAAGAAATAAGATTTGGGGTTGGACATTTAGAGAAAAAGTTAATTGGGACATGAAGCTAGAAGCTATGTAAATAGTAGTTGTGTTACTTCTTATTCTTTTCTCTTCTTGTAGTTTAGGATTTCTTGCTTATCATGAGTAACAGGAAAGCAATAGACATTGAAAACACATTAATGTCACATGATTAGATGATATGTAATGAATCAAAAATTCATACAAAGATTTACGAAAACTATATGAAGATGTCAATGTGAAGATAGTAGATGTTGAGTCACAAGGATATCATTAAACATAAATTTAAATTTGTTAGACCCCTTTTCTACATCCCTTAAATAATTTTAACATACTAGATTAATTTTCTTGAGTTTATATGCTCGATATGTTGTTGTTAACAGTATTAAAGCATATTCAGAACAAAAGTTATCTTTGCATAACAAGATGAAAAAAAAATATGTCAACAAAAAGACTACTAACCTTTGCTAAAACACTAAAACAAGGACAAGGATTTTTAAGCTTCAACCATCTTTTTTTAAGATATTTATAAGTATAACCTCTCTCGTGCAGAAATGATTAGTATTGATGAGTAATTATGCATGAAATTAAGTATTTTGCATGCAATAATATTAAAGAGCTTCCTTAAATTCAAGGTCACTATATTGTTTGAGAGAGTGATCTTTATTTTTCAATCATTCACTATGTCAAGTCTTTTCTTTCAATAAGCGGAGTGAATAATTTATATCCTCTCTTAAATACTTTACCTTATAACTTTCTATTATAAGAATATAGAAATATTTGAAAAAAAGCTAAAAAAATTAGTTAAGGTTAAAGAGTACTTATTTTTCAGTTTATCTCATAGAAAGATAAAGAGGATAATATTTACTTATTTAGGTCAAAAAAATGACAATGATAATACTTGTAATCAAGTTTAAATTATCTAAAATTATATATAAATCAGTGTTAGGTGATAGAGCTAATTTATATGATATTATTGATACATTTTTATGTCAAAAATCAACTCTTTTTAAATTTAGAATTTTTTTTAATTCTCAATTTTATTTAACTTTTTTTAATAATTAATTGTGATAGTCAAAATAAGGATTTGATATCAATTCAATATATTTTTAGGGAATTTGAGTTGGAAAACATTAGAGGAGAAAAGTTAGGATTGAAGCCTTGAAGAAGTGGGAAAAAAGAAGTAAAAAGTGGGCAAATAAAGCCAACTCTGGCTCAGCCACGTGAGCCCGGCTTGGGAAAACCCGAAAGTAAGAAAGCATAAATGCGTCTGGTACAAGTTGGGCTTTAGTACTGAAACAATAACAAAACCTAGTAGTGCCCGACGCAATAACAATGGGCCAAGCGCGAGCATCAATTTTAAAATTTTATTTAATAAGATTTTGGGGTTAGGGCTAGATATTTTTTGCTAGAACAAAGGAAGAAATTCATTTTTGAAGGCATCTTTAGGCTTTACTTGGAGTAATCTTATTCCATCATTTTTCTTGTAATGTTTGGGTTTCTCATGCCTATGAGGAGTTAAATCACTTGAGGTTAGGTTAAACCTTTCAATACGTTAATATATTAACTCTATGCTTATGTTTGTTATGTGAATCCATAACTCAATCATTGATTCTTAATAGTATTGAAAAATATCTTTTGAATCTAGAACTGAATTAATTTACCAGATGAAAGCTCGTGTCTAGGAATAGAGCGTGATTCATTTGTTATCATTAATATCCTTGTGCATATGCAAAGATTCATCTATATAATTGATTAAGGAATTGAAAGTTAATAGATAATCCCCTGGCTCATCTACTAAGGAATCAGATTTGAGTAACTTTGTCAATTGACATTGATTATTAATAGAAAAGAAGATAAATTTCGTTATGCATAAGAGTGGAGATTGGTGAGATCTAACCCTAACAAGTTCATCATATTATTGTTAACCCTTATCTGCCTTTAATTGTTGATAAAAATACATAATATTTTTTTAATTTGTTTTTAATTTCTACTCCTATTATCAATTTATGATTTTATTCTTAAATTTGAATTTGTTATAATTTTATGAATTGTTTTATATTGCACAAATCTTTTGAGAATAATGATAACTTTATTATTTGCTACATTACAAATGGTGCACTTGTCATCATTGCAAATTTTTGCTAACATTAGGGTAAGCCAACATTCAACTTTAAATGTTGCAATGCCTTATTTATTACTCGTGTATCAGTCATCAATTATTCTTTTCAAGCATCTTGTCAAAATCTTCTCAAAACTTTTTAAACAATTAGATTATCATCCCAAACCATCTAATCATTGTTTGATATTTCAAAGAAATTTTAAAGTTCTATTCAACCCCTTTTCTAAAGCTATATTCTCTTTTCAGATGATTGGTTATGACATATGAATTTTGATCATTTTCACTTTTAGGGATTGAATCATTTCTCCAAAAATGATTTTGTTTCTAGTTTTCCCTGTTGCGAATATTCCCAATAATGTATGTGAGACTTCCAATTGGGAAAGCATAATATAGAATTATTTCCTACAACAAAGTCATGGAAAGCAAGAAGGTCACTAAATGTTGTTCATTCTAACCTAGAGAGTTTTGGGCACAAGTTGTTGCTACCATTGTGTATATTTTGAATAGATTTCCATTAAAGAGTGTTCATGACACAACATCAGACAAAGACTAAAGCAGAAAAACACCATCAATTGGACATTGCAGAGTGTGTGATTGTATAGTATATTCCCATGTTCCATTACAATTAAGGACGAAGCTTGATGATAAGGGAGAAAATGTTTATTCATTGATTATTACACAAACTATCTATAATTTGAAGATAAAAGAAGGTGGTTTTTAATTGAAATGTGACAATTGACAAAGAAGAAACATCAAACTAGTAAGAAAAATTCCAAAAACTAAACAATAATGAACCTAAATAGCTATATTGATCAAAATGAATGCACAAATCTAACACCTAACGAGTCAAAAACATAAGCAAATCATAAAGGAAACAAAGGTTACCATTCATATTAGACAATTAAGTCATGGAAGATTATGATGACCCGTTTGATGAGAAGATTTGAATATTGTAAATAAGTTACATTTGAAGGAGTTCCTAATGATTAAAATTAAAAAAAAAAAAAAAGAAATGAATGAAGAAATTAAAACAATTGAAAAAAAAAAAAAAAATAAATTAAAGAGATTTCAAAAAATAAAAAAAAAAAAAAAAAAAAAGAGTTATGGATGTAGAAATTCATACCATTGAGAAGAATGAAGAATGTTAGTTGACAAATTCATCAGCAAATAAAAGATCAATTATAGTGAAGTAGATGTATAAGACCAAGTATAAGCACTATGGAGAGCTTGATCGCTTAAAAAGAATTAGGGGCAAAAGGGTACAAAAAGTCATGTATTGATTATGTTTGAGTTATTTAATCTTATTGAGAAATTAGATACCATTCATATGATTTTATCTATCTCAACTAAAAAAATAATTGATACATCTTTATAAATGGTACTTTGGATGTAAAAGTGTATGTTGAGAAACTTTCAAGACATCTTATCGAAGGTAAAAAGTATAAGGACCATAGATTAAGAAAGCAACATATATCTTCAAGTAGGCATCCAAACCGTGGTAGAGGAGAATTGATTTATATTTTGTTCAACATGGATTTTAAAGGTACTCATTTGGTCATAGTTTCTATATTAAAGTTGTTGATCCTGATCATAATTCAATATGTGTCTTTATGTTGATGTTTTAATATTTACTTAATTAATTTAAATATTATTAAAAAAATCCATATAGGTTATATATGATTAGATGCTTTGAGATGACAAAATTAGGCCTAATGTCATTTTTTCTTAGCATGGAGGTTGTTCTGTAGAGTGGTGGAAATTTTCTAACTAAGGAAGTATGTCGTGGATTCAAAATGAGAAATTCAAAGTTAATTCTAGTTTAATTGAAGAAAAGTTGACAAGAGAAGCTAATGGTAGAATAGTATATTCAATTTATCACAAAGTAATGGTTTGATTGGAATCTTCAGATATCTAACTATTATAAAACCTGACATTGTCTTAAAAGTTGGCTAGAGAAAGTATATTCGTGAAAGATCTATGTGCATATCATTGCAAGGTGTAAAAGAACTATGACAAAACAAGAATTATGTGAAGCTTGTTGGATATACATATAGTAATTGGATATGAGATGTAAAAACAAAGAAGAAAATATTAGGTCACATAATTCATATTGATAGTGGTGCAATATCATCATAATCTTCAAATAAATAAGTTATAGTCATTTTAATGATTGTAGTCCTTTTTATTGTGAAACACCATACACAATAGCAACTTATTGTGTAACCTTAAATATATAACTCAAAAGATTTGGAATGTAATGCATCCAAATACTTCTACATTGTCACAACAGGTCTTCAATATTGTGTATTTCATATAGTTTAAATATATTTATATTATATTTATTAAGATATAAGAGTTGACTAAAAAAAGAAAAAAAAATTAAGTATTATTTTACTAAATATCATATTTCACATATTTTTACGAAGTTCTTGAATTATGTTACAAATTAAATATATATATATATATATATATAAATGATTCAAACTTGATTTAAGGGAGACTATATATATATATATATATATATATATATATATATATATATAAAAGAATAAAAAAGTTGAGTTTATCGATTTGTTTAGAAAACTTGACTACTGTAATTCTTAACACTAGGAAAAACTTCCTTCTAAAACTAAGAGTTACATATAGAAAACTAATTTTATTATTACAAGTAATTATATAGTTGAGGCTATTACATGTAATGATATAGTTTTCGCTACTATTAATTATTTGACTTCTCACTGAAAAAATGGTTAGATATTAATACTTTATAAAGAAATACATTTATAAGGTCTCTTTAATATCAATTCCATTTGATCATTGAATTATTGATCAAGTATTATAATATTAATTTTTACATCAATAACAATAAAAAATAAATGATAATTATAATAATTATCATAAAATTATAGTAGACTATTTCGAATTAATTAATAATTCTGTGAAAAAGACTTTCAAGTTAACAATGTATATTTACTATTTATTAGTATTTATTTAGTTGACATATGATTAATTATATTTGGAAGTAGGGCAAGGTAAATTTAGAAATTTTGACGTGATAGAAAGCATGTGATGAAGAATAAAAAGAAAGGGAAAGGGTCCCAGTGGTTGTCTTAGGCATAGAATAGACAATGATATACCACGCATTAGTTGTCTGCCTACAATTTTAGAAAGATTGGCATAACTGTGGGTATAACCATTCCAACCACCTCAAACCATTACAGCTTCAATCTTCACGCAACCTTGTTTCTCTACTTTCCACCCAAAAAGACCACATAAAACAGAAAGTGACTTTAAAATCTTCATATTTTGAGAGCTCTGTCCTGTGAAACAATTTAATTCATTTTTTTAGTTGTGGAGATTAATCATTTGAGATGTCGACAAGTTTGTTCAATGGCTACATGTTCACATGTTAATTCTTATTGAAACAAAGACATTTTTAATTTAAGAAAAATATTGCAAAGTATCACTTTCTTTTTACATTCGCATAATTAAAAATGAAAATAAAAGATAAAAAATTCAAATCAAACGACATCTAAAAATTTGCCGATTTTCCGTTAAAAAAAAGTTTTTCTTTGGTTATTTTATGTAATCATGAGTGATTCGACCTACCAAAAACCAAACTCTTCGTAAAAATAAACCAAATCATTGTATCAAATTGGTTGGGGATAGAATACTTAAAAAAATTGGTTTTAAATGGTTTCAGATTTTTCCAATATGACCATTGTTACCCAAAGCAACTTTTAATCACTTATTTTCCTTTCACATTAATCAGTCTATCATATAATATTTTTTTTCTTCATTACAGAACTATTTTCCAAACATATAAGAGAAGCAAACACTTCTAAAATTATTTACCGTACTCGACCGTTTTTTAAACAGGTGAGAATTCGGTTGGTAGGCAACCGAATAGTTAACGTGGTTTTGTAAATTTTTCATTTTAAATTTAAAAAAAAATGAATCTTCTTAATAAATTATTCTATATATAATTAATTATTAAAATTATTTGTAAAAATATTAATTTATAAATAAAAAATT
>Ga0099825_1002029_pt1 | contig 26589 bp, 8 predicted proteins | sample SiratroredBW_FD_76838 | JGI IMG/M metagenome (GOLD analysis project Ga0099825, IMG submission 76838) | Root nodule microbial communities of legume samples collected from California, USA - Siratro red BW | ecosystem: Host-associated > Plants > Roots > Nodule | place: USA: California | collected... | reverse complement strand
CTCTTAATTAGTATGAAGTTAAGCATTTTTATTTTAATTTTCAATGTATGCATAATTCGGTAATTTTATTCATCTATGAGGCTTGAAGTAGTATTATTCTTAATTTATATAATTAATTTATTATAAATAAAAAAAAAAAAAAAAAAAAACACCCTCTCTTTCTTTTTCTAATTTATATTCTTTCTTTGCTTCTTTTTTTTATGAACCACGATTTTTTTTTTATTGTATTGACATCAAACAATATCTGTTTTCTTTTTACTTTATATTCTCGCTCTCTTTTTGTTATTTAACTTTTTTTTATTTTCAATTCAGTCTCATAACTTTTAAAAAACACATTTAAGTTTTTTTTTTAAGTTTTTAAAATAGTTCGTTTTAATTATTTTCGTCATAAAACTAATGAAAAACATGAATAGAATTTTATATCAATATTATTGTTAGAGAACAAAGGAAACTTTTCCTCAACCTTTATTTATTATATTTTTATTGTCAATTTTGTCTTGCTAATTGTTTTCAAACTATTGTCAACTCATTGTTCATCATTTTTCTATAAGAAAAACGAAAGGGAAAGAGAAAACGAGAAAGATGGAACAAAAAAGTCATCGCAGTCACAATAAAAGAGCAGATAAAGATATAAAACTCAATCTTGTTTTATTCAAACAATTTTTACATGAAAATAAAGTGTCTTTTACAATAAAATCATTAATATAATTTTGCAAATAAATTATTATTAGTTTACAAGTAAAGTCAAGGTGCAACATTCAATGAACCAAATGAAGTAAAGTTATAACAATTATTTCAATAAGAAAATCAATAACATACTATTCACATAAAAGAATATATATTATCACTAATTTAAAGTTTTAGAATAGTATCTTTATGTAATGATCTCAATCAACAACATTAATCCCAAAAATTCAATCTAGGATCAATGTTTTCAACCTACCCCAACCACAATGATAAATATATTGCATAATGTAGAAAAACCATACCAACTCAATAACATATATGTGCATATAATATTCATATGAAACTATACATTAAAACTCATGAATGATTAGTATAACTAATTGAAAGTGTGAAGATAGATAGATATATTGATTCATGTAAGTCCAAGCAACAAGTTGCATTGAGATGTTATATGGAAAAACTTTGAATTTGTGATGGCATATATGAAATGAAGTGAAAGTGACAATATCATAGCATAGGAATCAATGCAAGGTGATGGGTGGCCATGGAAGGGTTGAATAAGCTCTTCACTTTCCTTTTCCTTTTTTGGTGAACCTCTAAAGAAACATGGTTTATATGGTGCCACATGCTATGATTTCAGTGGTTGGTGTTGAAGTAGAATCTCATATAGTATCATTTAAAACTAAATTCCCCATATGGTGTAATAATAACTGTTTCTCATATGTATCTTTCAAACTAATTTATGATACATGCTCAATAAATGTACCATACCAACCTCTCAAATTTATGACACACACAACTCTTTCAAACTAACACACATAACTCTTTAAAAGCAACTCTTTTAACTTGTTATTTTAATGTATAAAAAGTATTAAATAAATTTCAAAATTTCATTTTTTTAAATGCAAGTTTTAGAAATATTTTAAATCCACACTTTGTCATAGATATTTTATTCATATATTAACTAAAAAAAATCAACTCTTATATTTTAAATTTAAACCAATAGTTGTGAGTAAATACTAACTTTTTCTAGTGAATTTTCTTTTTATTATTATTATTATTATTATTTCGTATTTACTTTTATATTCTAACCATCAAATAATTAATCATTTTTAAATTTACCTTTTATGTCGAGATTTTTTTTTTTTTCATTCAAAACTCACCTCAATTGCTCATAATTTTGTATTCCAAAATTTCAGTTCTTTGTCTTAAATTATATCACATCTTGTAATAAACAATAGAATAAAAGGTATATACGTTTAAAATGAACCCCTATTTCATCTGGGTGAAGAAACGGGTGTTTCTGAATAAGAACTAGCTTCTCACTGTAATAAAAATTCATCAGTTTGATTTACTTTTATCATATCATGTTCATATGAAAGTAAAACTGTGATATCAATTATGTAATTAGCAATTACATCGTCCCAAAACTATCAACTGTAATGTGTTCACCATTTGTCTGAAAAAATAACTCTAAAATTTACATATGCCTTTTAGTGAGCACCAGAACACAGACTCATATATAGCATGAGATGATCAAAGGCTCAAAAACTTGACCCCATGCAACCAAAGCACAAATTTTCCTGCAAATCAGTGAGATAAAGAATCATAAGTAGATTAACACTGCCCAAAAAACAATTTAAATTATTTGAATTATATAGTGAATTAAGCAACTATTTTGTCAAGTGTAGCACACACTTAGACCTGTTTGGCCAAGTTTCATTACAAGTCCTTCTAAGAAACAATAAAATGTTTGTTTTAACTTTTACACTAGAAATGTTTCTACAACTAATTCAACAAATAAAAATATGCCTATACCTTGTCCATGAGACCACTTTAGTTTGTTTAGCTTGCTTCTTGAGCAAGAAGTGCAATTTCAATTTCTTGAAGTGACTTCCCTTTTGTTTCCAGAATATATTTCTTCACAAAAACCACTGCTATCAAACAACATGAACCAAAAATACTATACAGGAGTTGAGCCCCAATTAGCTCCAGCAAGCGCAAAAAAAATAGACCGACGAAGAAGTTTATCACCTGTTCAAAGAAATGTTACAATCTTAGAGAACATGGGCTAAAGATTACACATTTCTAGATTTCAAGTTCATAAGTAGGCCAAAAGTTCAAAACAAGTTAAATACTAGAGAAAGTTAAGATGAAATATAAGAACACTTGAGAAGAAAATTACCCAATGCACACCCAGGCAAATGGCCATTGCCTTTGCTCTAATGTTGCCGGGTAGCATTTCAGACATGACAAGACAAGGAACTGGACCAGCGCCAAAAGCAAATGAAAGCACAAACCTGTGTTGTCCATTTCACATTTAGCAACATATATCATGAAACATGAACTCTCAAATTCATAGAGATTTATAACTTGTTCAGTAGTTTGACAGTCAAACAAAGGAATGTATGTATCTTTTCCGATTCATAAGGTGTCCAACAATCAATGCAGAAGTCCATTTCGAAATAAACTATGCAAACTTTTGATAGTTAATATTCAAAAAGTTGCATTAGATTCATTGACCTGTGATTTTGTGGATAAAATGAGATTGAAATCTATGTTAACCAATTGTTAATATATATATTTACTTGTGCACCTGATAGTGACAAACTAAAGGCACAGGTTATGAATTTCAGAAAAACATTGGCTGAATGCAAGGGGTGTGCACAACAAATACAAGTTGAATTTCTGAACACTCACAGTAACATGCCACCGACAGATAGATACATTGCTCCAAATCCTGATGCAAAAGAACTTGCACCAATGGCTTGTAGACCCATTGTTAAGGCCTAAACAAGAAAATAGGTAAAGATCAGATTATATAATTCTCATCACGTAGCTTAAAAAAATTAGTAGAAACAGTAATAATTGGAAAGAAATCTAACTTCTAAACTGCATCATAGAATAGCTTAGATTTCTTCAGTAATTATTGTAGGAAAACTCAAGTTAGGAGAGTGCAAAAATGAAGTCATACTCTTGGTGAGCTTGCTAAAAGGGGAAAACAAGCAAGTGACTTATGAATTGAAAGCAATTGGCTATGTATTGAGCACACAATTTTGGTCGGATTGTCAATTTTCAACGAAAACTACAGGAGATTCTGGTTAATTAATCAAGTCTTAATCTGGATGGTTGCTGTTGATACAAATTTTATGAGTGTATTTTTCCTGATTATTCTAACTAAGCTAGTATCTTTGTCTTTCTTTTATTAGCTATGTAAATATAGACTCAATCTTAATTCCTAACTTCATGGTGCCACATTTCAGCCCCGAAATCATGATAGAGAAACTATCCTCTTGCATATATTGGGAAGCCAAATGATTATGGTGCCTTCCTAATTCTGGTGGAAGTTAATTCACGTGGAATCCAATAAATTAACAATTAAAGTAATTATGTAGATGACAACAATTTAGTTTAAATTTTCTAAAATCGCGTGTCTTAAGAAATTGTGTTCAAGTAATATTCAAGTTTAAAAGAGATTCATTCAACAAAGGAACAACTTTCATTTTTCTTTCCTACCATGCCCAGAAAGCTACCCAGGAGAAGCAATTTCCTTCCAAGTTTATCCATCAGAATCATTGCAATAACGGACCCTGAAGAGGTATTACACGAGAAGGTTGAGAGGATTAAACAACAATTGCAAATCAACAAATAAAAAAAATAATGGAGATAAGCCAAACAATACCCAGTAAATTGCAGACTCCTACACATGTGTTTGCAATATCAGATGGTACACCAAAACTTTCAAAGACAGTTGAGGAGAAATAAAAAACAGCATTTATGCCAGATAACTGCTGCAACGCAAAAAGCGTAGATCCAATGAACATCACTGCAAAACGCATTGAGTGATTTAGCAACTATAGAAAAGACACAAAACAACTATATACTATTGCAAAACAAATGATTTTAGAAATTATGATATGATTAAGCAGCCCTCTAAAAGATACACTACTGTTTCATAAAAATAAAATATTAAGATGTGTAGTTATGTACCTCTGAAATGGCGGCCACAGATTAAATCTGAAAGTGTTACTGTATCAGATGAATCACCTCTCTCAGACTTTGACAGTTCAGTCATTGCAGGTTTCACATGTACTCCTCCCAAGAGCTTCTCAAATTCAGCTTCAGCTTCAGTGGTTCTTCCTATCTGAACCAAGTTAAACAAAAAGTAAAAGAAATATAAATTAGAAACTATAAGACATGATAGTTTCTAGCTTTTTATTACCTCTCAACCTCTTAAGTATACAAGTGAAACATTAAACTTTATATATCATCAGAGATCAAATTAATAATTAAATATCCATAAGCCATGGTTGGGATAAAAAAAAAATTATAATCAAGAAATTTGACCTCCCAAAAATGATTCAAAATAGTTGAAAGCAAATACATTATTATGTCATGAAAATTAGTCTTAGCAATTGAAAGTTCTTGATAGTTTTAAACACATGGCGATTATATAACCTTGAAAAGCCAATGAGGACTCTCTGCACAGATTTCCATAAAAAGGGCAAGCATTGCAGCAGGAATGACAGCTACCCAGAAACAAATTCGCCACCTGAGCACATAATTTCCGCATAAAATACAACCTTTCAAAAAATTTGTGCAAGAAAAGTAATTGAAATTGAATTGCCCTATAGGGCTACAATAAGCATATGTTCACAAATTTCACCAAGCCTATTTAACTTTCCATACCAACCAACTATATCCTTTGCTGGGATTCCAATAAAGAAAGAGCCCATGAGTCCAAGACATGTTGCAATTTGGGTTAAGGCTCCAAAAGCACCTCGAACAGCTGGAGGTGAGACCTATATATGCAAGTGGAATTAAGTTAAGAAGAAAATACCCCTACTGAAAAATATAATGATCTCAAACTGTAGAGAAACAGAATTGCTGATATCATCTAATATACCTCAGCCACATATAGAGCTGCAACAGGTGGGCCAAGTCCCATTCCAGTACCAACAAATAACCTTCCCAGAAGCATGCCCCACAGAGTTTTTGCTGTTGCACTGCAAAAGTTGTGAATCGTAAGTAATTTATCAGTGATCATAAAAGAAAATTGATTAGACCATTTTTTCACTGAAGAAACAAGGCTTTTCAAATTTGTTAACATTTGCCAGTTCCCACAAAGGAACGAAAAAGGAAGTCCAAAAACTCAAAAATATGAAACCAGATAGAAGAAATTTAGCCTTTTGACTAAGAAACCGTAGTTATTTATATACCATAATGAACAATATAGCTTTTGTACACCATTAGTACCAATAATATGCAAATTTTATTGCACAAGAAGGCAGGGAGACACAACTAATGAAATAGAAATTAATTTAACTTATGCAGCTGATACCTCATCCCAGCCCCGATTATCATAGGTAAAGCACACAACTGGAAACTTCTTCTTCGCCCAACACCATCTGCAATCCATCCACTGAACAGAGATCCAATAAAAGCACCTCCTAAACATACACTTACTACAAGACCTTCATCAAAATAAAAATAAAAGGAATTACATAAATATTTAGATGTCAAACATGATAAAGGCATTAATGTCATCAAATTAAGATGAACTACCTTCTGCCATTGTATTCCCACTAAATCCAAGATCTATAGAAATGCTCTCTAATGTTTCATTCACTACTCTGCATTGGCAATAGCAATAAAACAATCAGATATTTCATACATACAAGAAAAATGAATGTGAATCAAGCTTTGGTGTAAAAGAACATACCCTATATGGTATCCATACAAGAAGGAAGAAAGAGAAGCCACAAGTACATGCCGAAAAGAGCGCCACCAACATGGTTTGGCATTCTGTACACGCACTGAAGCTATGAGGAACGAAATTCTTCTGTCAGTGATACCATTATAGCATCTTCAATGGAAGTTCTAATAAGCAACTTGCGAAGAAATTTATTTCATCTTAAATGTGGATATCATAAGCAATCCACATATTTATAAATATTTTTGCACTTCACTTTTTGAAAACTTAAAATACTAATTAATTTTTTAATTAAATATAATACAGACCTAGTCTTATTTCAGACCTGGTTCTTAATTCTAAGAACCCCATCATGACACATCAACCAACTCCAATGGGTATTATCTTACAAGGCCAGGAGCTTAAATTTAAGACTTCTGTTAAGATTTTGGCATTAGAGATATTGTTACATACAAACCAATTTCTCCAATTGGGATATAAAACATTACCAAAAAAACATTAAACACTTTGTCATTCTCTCTCCCTATAGAAAAAACAAGAATTTGAATTACTCATAAGCTCATTGATAGTTGACTTCTATGAAGCTCGGACACAACTCTTAAATGGCATGTCCCGTGTCAGACACGTATCGGACACAGAACCAACACAATTTTAAAAGGGACTAATACAATTATTTTCTAAAAACTCGTAAACGTATTTATAAGTTTCTATTATGATCATAGAAATAAGAAACAAATCCTCTATATATAATGAGGAATATTTAGATTATATATTTGGATTTTAGATAGAGAATTAGATTCAATTCTTGTTATATTTGGCTAACCTTGTTTATAGATGATTTTCGAATACATAAATCTTGATTATCAATTGATATAATTCATAGTGATATAATATATAGATCTGTATTTCTTTGTCCTATATTTTGAAGATTACACGTGTCGAAATATCCATGTCCGTGTCGGTATCCGTGCTACATAGGTTGAATTTTTTGTTCTTAATTATACAAGGCATTGTTGACCATGTTTTGCGGTGTTATCCGTGTGTATATATACATGCATATTTTTTCTCTCGATGTCAAACCAAATATCACAAGTTCGTGCATGAAATGGGCTGTTAAAATGTACCCAATATGCTACATGAATCAATACTCATCAACTGTATATACCCTCACTTCCCTTTCAGAAAAATGTATGTCTATTCATCTGCAAGATTCAAGAAAAGCACAGAAAAACACACATGATTATGCAATATGTAATGAAGATACTATGGCTGAACTGATTTGAAGTAGTCGTTTCTATTTTTGCCTGAAACTTGAGTTCAGTCTTCGCTGCTATATCCAATTTGTAGTATATTTTATATCTCTTTTGGATTACCACGACAATGGTGTAAAGTATCTACTAGTTTTGCGGAAATACAACCTATTCTGGGGTCTCTCCTCCAAAGCAAGTTTTCTTCATCCTCAAAGTTTGAATTCATGACTTGTTGAGGGACCTGAATCCAACTCCACTTGAACCATGGTCGTGAAATCACTCAAATACGAACTCAAGAATTCTACTTTTTTTAAATTATAAAATGCAACTACTTAATGCATGATTGATTTCCTACTAACTTTCTTGTTTTAGAAATTGATAAACTTCCCATCCCAAATCTATAAGTTGAGAGATTTTCTCTCATATTGTCTTATTTTTTTCTTAAAGTGATATGTTTAAGCTCTTTCGAGAAAAACTTCTAGAAAACAAAAGAATAGTCAACACTTTCAAATGTTCAATAGAAGACAAACAAAATTTAGAAAACAGTACGCGAGCAAGACCTTAGTTTCACTGTATTAGTAATAAAAACAAGAGCTTAATCGCTAAACACTTGCAATCTAAAATAGTTTTACACCATCAACCAACCACAAATCATCATTAACATAACTTTCAAAATTATCACGGACAGTGATTTGACAGTGTAAAATACCCTATCAATGCATAATCTCTAAAAAGAAAAGCATATACATGAAGAAAAAAAAAAAAAGTACCTAAATTTTCATCTTTATCCTGGCCAAGTATGTGATCCTTGGATGCTACACGCTGCCTTCCCCGCATGGCAAAACGATCGATAACTTCTCCAAAATTCGCCAGAGTACCTTCTGACACACTATTGCATCATCACAACAACAACATCAGCAATTGCATTGCAGCACAAGGCATTGGCAACAACATCAAGCACAACACCGCACCAATCTCAACAATAGGATTGCAAAAAATTCTCCGATCTGACACTCCCAGAACTTCATTTTCAATCACATGATGTCACTTCTACCATTTTTTCCATGCACATCACCAAATCTCACCCTTATCAGTTTTGTTTGTTCAAAAGGGGTTTTATTTATTTGAAGAAAATCACAAAAAAATGAAGAAGGCCCGCTTCTCTAACTGACCACCCCAACACAGAAAAAACTAAACTTTCCCAAATGCAATGGTACCCAACACAGGAAAAACAATAAATGCAAAGCGAGAGAGAAAATTGAAAGGTGGGTACCTCTTGGTGCGAGATGAAGAATTTGGAATGGCGTTAGAAATGCAGAGAGATCGATGCAAATGAACGAGAAAAGAAAGAGTGAAGTGTGATGATGGCAGTTGAGGACAATGGCACGTGTCAGTTGGTGAAGCAGTCTTGGTCAAAAGAATAAACCCTCCATAGATTTCGCACACACATGTCTACGTATACGCATATGCACGATGAAGCAGATACAAGTTAAGCGTGATACAAAAAAGAAAGAAGAAGAAAAACTTTTTGGACACGTGGCAGATTCTACAGTTCTGGTGTCTGTTTCTGATATCATGTGCTTGCGAAGAAGTAGAAGAAGACTCCAAATTTGGCTACGATTTCATTTGCATTTGCTTGTAACAATATTCAGTGCGAGTTTTGCGGCAGAACAAACAATGTAGAGAAAGAAAAAAATATTGCAGATAAAAATCTTTTTCTTTGTTTGATCGAAGAAAAATAAAAATAAACATTTCAAAACATAAAAATTAAGTTTATTTTTTAAATTTTTGAACTTTTTTCTTTTCCTTCTTTTTCAGCACTAAATTTGAGGATTTAGTATTACTTTTTAATCAAACATAATTTGTAATGCTGTTTTATTTCATTCAAATGCGTATTTCACACATTGTTTTCGTAATTAGTCATTAAAAAAATGTAAATATCTCAAGCTACTATTGTTTTATCTTTACAAAAACTACATAAGCATTTATGAGACAAACAAATGAATTTTTAAAAAGGCTAAAAAAAACAAGTTTGACATGATCAAGGTGTGTATTAAACAAATGTTTTTGTTAGGCAAAGGCCAAAGCACACACTCCTTAACCAACCCACTGAGGTGGATGATGGCATTATTTAAATAAATAACCAAACGATTTTCTTTCCTTTTTGCTGAAGTTATGAACACATGGTGGTGGGAGTTGGCAAATTGGCAATAGCCCTTTTCAATTGGCTGCAAGCACCTCGTCCCCATCTCTGATCGCGTAATTCATCGTTTGACAACTTCGTGATAGAAGAAATTTGAAGCGTGAAGAAGATCACAAAGGTTAAAAGTTGATACATGTTAAAAAAATGACGATTTCACAAAAAAAAATGGCGATTTCAAAATTATTTTTAACATGTTCTTTGCCTCTTGATTGCTGCATGCTAAATTGAAGAATTCTTTTTTCATTTTGTTGGGTAATCCGAGAAGACAATACTGGAAAGATCTCATAAGAATGAGAACTGAGTCAAACTCACATAAGGGAATGACATCACCTTCAACCCAAAACCTTAAAACATTGGGTTTATGAATCTTCTTTCTTATATAATACTTAACTTTCTCATTTATATTCAATGTGTGACTTAAACTCACACTTGAATACTTAACAAAAATCTCTCTCAAGTGAGAGTTCCTTCCACGTTAATACACTCCCCCAAACACGAGTACCTCACAAACTCCCCACTTGTACCGCTGTTTACACATTTATACGGGACACACTTGCGTGAAATCTCCGTTAAAAAAACTTTCGATACAAGAATTAAATTATACTCGTTCAAACCGCAAACCACTCGTTGGATAATCTTTTTTCATTTGTTCAGACTTTTCTAAGTGAGAAGTTATTTGCTCGGCATTATTTAGGCTAGTTTTACTCTTGTAGTTTTATGCTCAAGGGAACTTCATTAAAATTATATACAAAGAAGCTAACCCAACACAAAAAAAAGTGAGCGTTAATTCATTGACGTAATGTAGTGATCTTAAACCATATGAATAATCTTTGCACTGACATTTACGATAGGAGTGATGACAGTCAAAGCCCTCTTTCCCCACCCCTTCCTTAACCAGCTTTTCTCCCAGTCTAGCATAGCATTTTGGTAGCACACACATCTTACTGGCCCAAGATATCTGTTGCTGTCTTGCTCAAGATTTGAAAAAGCTCTTCCCTGTAATAAGATAAATTCAAGTGAAGTTGCTTCCAAACTGAGTGCTCTAGAAGGTAAACCTTTTCACTAGTATTTCTCTTGAAAAAGGAACCAGTGAATGGTTTACTTTGTAAAAGGAAAAACTTCACTATGTGAGATTAATCTCTTCATTATGTAGTTAATTATCAACATTTTATGGTAGTATTAATCAATCTAGTGGTTAAAAGGCCTTTTACTATAAATGTAAGCTTAATATTAAGCAAAGTAATGATGAAAATCAGAATAAAGGGGACCAAAATGCTTACCTGTCAGGCTTGAATATGAGATAGCGATAAGCAAACCACTGAAATAAAAAGGAAAAGTTCAAAATTACTTGCCAAATTTAAATAACTGACATGATTGAAACACACGTCAATGCTGCAGCACAGCACTTACCACAGAGTAAAATATACCAATTAATTCAAATATAGTTGGGAAAAGTGGCAATTTGTCAATGGCCTGCATACAAAAATGACAAAACAAAATCAGTAGGGTGCAAGGCTTTGGATAAAGTTCACATAGACTTGTTTTTCATGGTAAAAAATATGTACATACAGGTTCAATAGCCAAATCAGAAAAGGAATAAGGAATGTCATTGTGAAGCAATTTTCACTTGAAAGAGCTTTTCAAATCCTTAATGAATAAAATTCATGGATCAAACTGTTATAACCCGAATGGATTTGTTCTTCTACCATCAGATCAATTTTTTCTAGCAGTGGCCATATCAGCCCATGTTATATGAAGCACTTGCACATGCATCACATATCAATACTGATCAACTCAAAATAGATACTTTTGGATATTTTACCAATGCATATCAATGAAGTATCCAAACCCTTAAAATATGCTATGAAAATCTAATACAACAAGATATGGAACATAAAAGTGTACATAAGATAGAAATATAGAAACATTGTCTCTTGGTGAACCAAAAATAGAAAATATCCTCTATAAGGATGATTCTCGAGAAGAGAATAAGATTGAAATCTCACTGCTCTTACCTTTAAGGAATAAGCAAATAAGTTGACAATGATCTATAACTTTTATTTTGATTTTAGTAATGGAGAGAATTATATATTCATTATGCTTTATCAAATTTTAACTGTATCCAGTAGCAAACTACTGTATCCTATGTCAGATACATGAAATATCTAATACAATATCGGTACATCATATCCAAAAAATTTCAATCATGTATCCATTCCAAAACAGTGAAAGAGGCAAATCTTACTGCAACCAAATTTGTTGATGCCCAAAACGCTGCTACAGCTGCAAATCCCAACCCAAAAAGTCCCAGTCGATCCTCAGGTTGATCCCACTGTTTTGAAATCAGTAAACAGGAACTTAGGAATATGGTACCTTCTGTGTCACTTTGAAAGAGGCACAAGATGGATGAGAGTGAGAGGAGTAACTCACAACATTCTGAATGGACTTAAAAACAGTAAGGGAAGTTGAAGATTCAGAACTTTCCCCAGAAGCCTTCACAACAAAAGAAACATTACTCCTTCTCCCTGTGATGTCATCAGAATGAAAATTAAGAATCTGATACATAAGTGATACAAACACTTCTAACACAAATCAGCAGAAGTTATATGGAATCAATAGTCAGCAACTTTTTTCACACAACAGTAAGCCAATGTAGATCAAAATTGACCTCTTTATGTATGAAAAGTACACAAGTAACATACATTATGCACAAATGACCTAACAGGATAGAACCTAATACCAAAATCTCATGGATTTTACATAGTGCCAGAGTGCATAATCATGCCAAAAAATCACTTGCACTGAGATTTCCCGTTAAATTTTAATTTCTAGAGGCAGACAATTGCCAATTCCAAATACATGCAGGTGATTTTACAGTTCAACCTTGGCAATGATACAATTGACCACAAAAACTATGCAGAGGAAAACCTTTAAACCTGACTATTTCTCCTTTATGAATACCTCCTGCACAATAAAAATTCTATCTTTGAAACTGAACTTCCCAGTTCAGCTTCTCAGTGATTTCCCTTTGACTTAAACCAAGTATGCTTGAAAAATTAAAAAGCTTTAAGGAAGATAAACCCTTGTGGTGCCAATGGGAGCAAAAATCTCAGCATTGAAAGAAAAGGGTTACCTGAAAGAAGAGAAACAGGGAAAGTTGGGAAGGTTGCTGGGTGTGAATTTCCAGCAGGGAGCAGCAATGGTGGCAACAAGCTTGCAACAATGGAAGCCATTTGCACCCCTTGAGTTGATGCAGAAATTACAGAATAATACTAATCAGAATTATAAAAAAGACAAAAACTTTGGTTGAATTTCCCTTCCTATGATAATCAGATGACAGAAATCAGATCCTCCAATGATAATCAGATGACAGAAATCAAAAGTAAGATTACCTTGTTTGTACTGTGATTGTGTTACTCTACTGCTGCAAAGGTAAGACACAGAATATTCCAATGTAACGAGTGTGCACCACAAAAATTGAAGTAAATAAAATATATTTATTTTTATCTTCTTTTTTTTTTAACTTTTGTGCTTTCGAGTTTCCAGAAAAAAAAAAAGTAAGGTTGGTCTCTATTATCCTGGAACAAATATATTTTGATATTTAATAAATTTTACATCTATTTTATATTTTTTTCCTTAAAAGATAAAGTTTTGATAATTTTATCGATCATTTCGTAACTTGTTTTAAGAATAATATAATTACTGTATAATACATTCAAAATGAAAAAAAAAATCAAAATATAGACTAAGACACATAAGAAAATGAACTATTTTTTTTTTTTTTCAGGACAATCACACAAGAACAGGACAAACAGCATTCTTACGTTGTGTTTATATCATTGTATTTCTTCTTCACTGCCAAATAAGAAAATGAAAATAAGAGAAGATAAATGGTTAAAAAGGATTAAATATAGAAAAATATTTAAAAAAAAAAATATGTGAAAACCATCATAGCAATTTACTGGTAAAATGAGAGAGAAAGATTACATTAAAATAGTCAATTATTTTTGGTTTTAATAAATTGCATACTCAGTTTTTAGTCTACATAATATATTATCTTGTTTCTGCCTTTTTTGTTTCTGCATTATCTTAATTAATATATCTTTAAAATTTATTTAATTTGTTTGTGTATTTAAACTGTGTGTATATGTATATATATAATATTTATGGATTAGGTTTAGAATTTGTATTGGAAGATAAAGATATATTAATTGAGGGGTGAAGATAGCGATTTTGGAGTGTTATATATAGTAAAAACAATTAGGTCCCAAGGTTTGGGCTGCAATAAAAGTAAAATAAAATAAAAATAGTGAGATTACGAGTGCAAGGGTGCATATAGCAATTCAATGAAATAATTAGATTTTTCTAAAACAAAAACAAAAAGTACTTTCTTCTCCTACTCTTTTTCACTCTCTCATTCTCCTACCTCTCCATTTCTATAAGGTTCTCTTCTTCCTTCCTTTTGTATCTCATCTTGGTTAGAGAAAGTTTCTTCACTTTTTAATGTTTCCTCTTCGATGAAACATGGATAGAAATGAAGTTTTAAAATTGATATTGAACTTTAGAAATGATTTTATGTTAGGATTTTGATACATTATAATATTGATATAGTGTATTTTATTTTAATGTTAAGCATTGGTTTGGTTTTCATAATTAGAAAATTTTTTATAGAGAGTATGATTGAGTATATATAGGTGTGAGAAACTCGTTTATAGAAATTTATAAAAGCTTTCTTATAGAATTATAAGAGAATTCAAATTTGCATAATACTTTACCACGACATTGTGACTTATTCCACGTAGATGTAAGAAACTCAGTAATGTTAAAGTTTGTATTAACACTTGGGTGTGACTAAAAACAAATTTATGTGGGAGACACAACAAAATGTATTTCACTTTTAAATTATAATATCGTTTAAGAATGATTTTGTATCTAACTAAAAGAAAGTTGTAAATAATTATATTAATTTTCAAATAAGATAAAATTCAACTTGGCAGATTAATATAATTTTAGATGTTATATTTGGACTCAACAACTATTATATGAATATAAACAATTTTGGATCAAAAGTTAACAAATTGTAAGTAATATTTAGTATAAATGATTTAATATTTTGAAATTGGGAATTGTATAGGACTTCTATTATGTGATGAAAAAAGATAATGATAATTATTGACATCTTTGTGTATTTTGTGAAGAGTTGATGAATAAATGTGTGGTTTGGAAGTGACAAAAATATTGATGAATGAAGTTGTGTAAAAATAATTACCTAACATTAACATAGGAACATGGAGAGAGATATCAAAACTTTACTATTGTAAATCATACGAATGAATATATATAATAAGTATGCAAGAAACTACCTTGTTATAGGTTAATTATTATATGAATAAAATTATTGAGATAAAGTGTCAATTATTACATGATCAATTTGATGTAAATATTTTATGTAAAGTTAATTGCCATGTGAATTAAATTGCAGTAACATGATCATTATACTTTTGTATAAACAATTCAATGGTTAGGTAACATACACTTTCATATAAACAATTCGATAGTTAAGTAATATATGAAAGATATGACAAAGGGTAATTTTAAACGTTGAACTTATAGTTTTCCAAAAAGGTATTGATTCTTATTACAATTGATTACTAAATTGAATGAGTTAAATTATACCTCCATCATTTGAGGTTAGGAATATATAAAGTTAGTTACCATAAGAATTATTGTAGTTAGATTATTAATAGATTTTTAGATAGCCAATTTTGACAGTTAGGTATATTATGTCAGAAATATTTAATTTTACCTTCTAAACAAGAAAAAAAAAGTTAGTTTATATATTTTATTATTATTTATATTCTTTGTAACAACGTTTTAAAATATTACCTGTATTGTCACATGTGCATAATATTTTAACTTTTATGGATTAATTTCAATAGTGAAGCACCTTCAAATCCTAATTGGTATTATTCATTCTCTGAATCTGAAGGATTAATCTTCAGAAGTTGTGATTAGTCACATTTAATGAGATTTTAATAACTCTTTCTTATGCAGAGAGTTTAGGGACAAAACTTAATATAACTTTGTAGTAATTTAGGAAGATAATTAACGGATATATCTCCTCTCTTGCCTGCAAATTTTTTGCAATCAGGGTATGTAGCTAAGTAAATCAGTTATATTTTTGAGAAATTCCAACATTTTTTTTTTAATTCTAGACGAAAATTCTTTTTAATTTTTAAAATATTTATCAAATGAAACCGAAGCCTTCTCAACTTGAAAGGCACATAAGCAAACACCTATATAAACAAATATATGTAAGAATTTCAGGAAATAATGTAAAACTGGTTTTTTACTACAAGCTTGTAAAATATTTTATACTTATTATTACATTATTAAGGCTTAATTGTACGTTGGTCCCTTTTAATTTGCAAACAATTTTAAATTTTAATGGTTTTATTCTGGCCCTTCAATCTAAAAACTATTTGTTCACAGATTTAATTTTCGGTTTTGTTTCACAGTTAACCTATCATCCAAATCTTTATTGTTTTTAATGATGTGGTAATCCAATTAACTAATTTTTTTAAAGTTGAACAATATATATATTTTTTTATCTGGAATGGATAAAAGTGTGATGATAAGTTAACTAAAATCCCAATACATGCATTGTGTTTATGCGAGAGATTAAAATTATATTCTGATAATTATTTTAAATCTAGCCTTTTTGTTTTAATTAAATTTTAAAATGGGGATAATTGTTGCATGATTTTATTTTGATCTATTTTAATTGTATAACTATCAGAAGTTAATGAATTTGGATGTATTTAAAAAAAATTAAGGTGATATAATGGTATTAGGAATAGTAAAAAACACATTTAATCATGTACACACTTTTTAAGTCTTAATTTGACTGCTTAAATGTTTTTAACTGGTGAATAAATCAAGAGGACTATTAGCAGTTGAAATTTTTTAATAATTAAGTTATAGTACTATTACATAGTTATATTTCTCAAATAATATAATAAAAAATTAACTGTTTAAATTATTTTTTTCATTTTAACCTTCAATTAGAAAACTAGATTGTACTGGTTTCTATAAGAAGGTTTCTTCCAATGTTTTGAATGCTTATACATATATTTTATTTAATATATGTATTATATATATAGTTTATATTTAAGGTTTGAATTATTAATAAGTAATATGGTGGGACATAACATATGAAAAAATTTGTGAGAGAAAGAGATAAATGGTTGAAAGTTATGTGGTGGAGAGTGTTGGGTTGTGGTTGGCAACTACTACAACACAAAACTTTGGTATGAATTGTGTGTCAATAAACATAACTAACTAAAACTATGGCCCCACATCGCTCTCTCACGCCCAAACCTAACCACAAACCATCTTATATATATTTTTTTTTTAAAATAATTTTTTTAAAATAAATTAAAAAATAATCAAACTCGTGGCACGTATAATGCGAGAATAAAAAAAAACACTAAATAGCAATTTTTGATTTTGGATATACAATTTTGGTCTGTTCATTTTGTTTGCAGTTATACATTTTAGAAAAATTATAATGTAGTTTAACTTTCAATTTTTCATAATTTTTTCTTGTGTTTTAATTTATCTATAAGTTTGATATTTTTGTTTAGGATATTATTAAAAATGATTTAACTAATTACATATGCAAACCTGAAGATTTGATCAAAATTACAGATTTTATAAAATACAATAATAACATTATGGAGAAAGAGGGGAATAAAATTCCGGATTAAAAATTTAAATTAAGTTTCAAACTAGAAGAATATGGATAAGTTGTATTTGACACCAAAAATGAAATTAAACATGTAAATTAATGACATTTTTTTTTCACTTCAAAGTTTGGTAAAAACAAAATGAAAGTAATAACATAAATTTACTATGTTTTCCTAATCCTACTACAATAAATTATTATTTCCCTAATGTTTTAAGCATAAATCTTCCTAAGAAGAACACCATGTTACTATCAATATTATATCAAATATAATTTTTAAATTAATGTTTTTTTATATATTTTTTAACACTTAGCATTTTGTTTGAAAATATTCCCTCAAACCTATAAAAAGGCAAAAAAAAAAAAAAAACTAAATAGTAAGGTCGGAATTGTTTGTATATTTTTCAACAAAAATACACTATTTATCTTTTGTTTATTGTATGAAATAGTATTCATGTTTTTGTGGTAAAAAAATGAAGAAAAAAATATATTTTCCTAAAATAAAAAGTATGATCGTGATAGAGCTATTAGAATACTGAAATATATTTCATCATATGGCTAGCAAAAGAATAGTGTATTTGATGAACATGTTAAAGAATTAAACTTGATAATAATGTTTTTGAACATTAGTTTGAAAATATAAAAAAAAAATATTAGAAGTACTAATTAACATGTTAGACAGACTTCCTTCTTAGTTAAATAAATCAAATTTAAAAATAATAAATTAATAAAACAAGAAAGATTTTTATAGATTTTTATTTTATACAAATTTTAAATGTTTAGACAGTGTAGTTAAGTGTTATTTCATAACTTCTATTCTTAATAACAGCCAGTAAGAAAAGAAAGAAAGAAAAAACACATTCCTTATTTGGAGTTTTTTATTTTCATTTTAACATTAACTAGGATGCAAGAGGTTTATAAATAGACACTTGTCACATGAAAATAACCACTCATATAGAGGGTCATTATCCTATGTGTGAATATAGGGCTTATGAATTGTAATAGATGTTGTTTTTTTTTTAAAAAAAATATTCATAAAGAGTTAATTTGAGATAATAAATAAAACGAATATGTTTTTGTCTGTATATCATTGATCTTAACTATATATATCATTATTATAAATTTGAGAAGAAAATGAAAATATACAGAAAAGTAATATAATTTCTTTCGATATAAATAATTTTATTCATTTAATTATTTTACTATTATTGTTAATTATTATAATAGAGAAACAAAGAAAGATACTCATAACGTGGTTTTCTATTTATAAACTTTTGCAATAATTTTTCATTCTAAGTATTCCATGATTTTTTTTTAAATCAATTAAAAATAAACTATCATTATTAATTGAAATACTCTTTTTTTTTTAATCTTTGTAAGCACTAATCCCATATACAAAAAAAAAGTGTAAAGAAATTATTTGTTGAAGGTTTACAAAGTTTAAATATGTTTTAATTATTCATGAATGGTCCATTTTTGTTTTTTGCTCTTTTGAGTTCTTTTATAGTTAATGTACATTTTTTAAATTATTCATGAATAGTGCTTATGCTTTTAATATAATGTGATATAGAGTCAGTGAAGTGGACCTCATGCTATAAAAGTCTTGGACAAAATGTGGGTTGAAATATTGCGCGTGATGCCTCTGAAACTCATTTTAAATGAAGTTATTTTAGAAATATAAATAATTAAAAATACATTTTCAATAATAATGATATAATTTTAAGATATATATACACTTTATTAATAGTTAATTTTTTAAAAAATTGATTAATTATATTTTTTATGTCTCTGTTTATTATTTATAATTTTTGAGTTGAAAATTTCCCTTGGAGAATTTGAGTTTGATTTCACTTTGATCAAACAATTTTGTTAAAAGAGTGTTAGCAAGACAAGTTCATTACTCAAATACATTCTCTATATTGACTTTTGTAAGTAAATGTTGATAAAATGTGACAAGACACACTAAATATTATATTCAATTGACATGAAAAATCAAGTAAACGTCGTTTTAAATCTAGAAAGATAGAGTTACTCGAGTTTATCTATGAAAAATAATTTTAATACTAAAATAAATCAACAAAAGAAGAAAAAAGTCATCTATAAAATTAATATTGTGTTCACAAGTCTTAAAAATGGTTTAGAACGCAAAACTAAGAGTAATTTATAATGTTTTTCTTTTTCAACTTACTAAAAAGCACTCTAAAAATAGCTAGTGCTAAAACAATGCAGTGGTTTTAACTGTATTAGTTAGTATAATTTAGTTATTTATATTATTGAGATTACAAGGTTATAAAACCAATATTTTATTTTTACTTTTAGTAAAGTAAGTTACACCACCATCATTGAAAAAGTTATGCAAACACTTTATGTTTTTTTTCCTATTTTTGCACTTACTTTTCCATAATTATTTTAAAAATGTTACACCGAAGCTTTGTATAAATTTCACACTTACTTTTCATTACATTTTGAACAATGTTCTATTATTATTCTGATTTTAAAACATTTATCTAAAGTCTGAACCTTTCATGGTCAAATTCTTTTTTCTAAGGGGGAAATAGAATTGTTGGGAGCACTTTATATGGTAAAAGACAAAATAGTTATTCAATAAAACTACCCATTGATTTGTAATAAAATTACATGATATTATTGGTCACTGTTTTTTTTTCTTTGTCCTCTGAGTGACACGTGACTTGGTAGATGAATTGAATTATTAAAAGTGTGGACCGCAGATTAAAATGACACTCGAAGTCTCAAATAAAAACCTATGTATAAAATTATAATCTTTAATTTTTCATTAATTTAATTTGGCCACTTTATTAGTTCAAATTTCATTTTGATGCCTTAATTTTCAAAACCGAGGAAGGGTTTGTTTTTTCTGCTTAGCATCTCAACATAAATCAAAATAATATTAAAAGATTCAACGACTTAACATAATAAAAATAATCATAAACCTATTATTGAAATTTAAGTCATTAGTCATGTTCTATTTCATCATTATTAGATATATCCTTAGAATAAGTCCTTTTTACTTTTTCGATCTTTATCATCATCTTCAATATCACATAAAATTTTAAAAAGAGTTCAGAATATAAAAAATTATTTATCAAAAGTGAAAAAAGTTAATTAGATTAAAATCATGCTTCTTATTGGAAATACAAATAATTATTTTCACTTTTTTTTTACAAAAGATGACTTACATGATTACTAAGAATTAAGAATCATTGATACTACTAAATGCAGATTCAAGTCTCAGGCCATCGATGAAAAATTCAAAAAGCATTGACTATTACTCTTCCATCACTAAAAAGCATCTATATATTCCGTAAAATTAAGATCTAGTGTTAGCTCATCTAAATATATATCAAGTTAATTTCTTACTATTTTAACAGCAGCTTGAAGTTCCCATTTTTTTTAATTCCTAATATATGAAAAGCCAAAAAAAGGTTTATTTACCCGAAAAATAATAATTAAATTAGAACAAAGTAAATAACTTACATAAAAAAGGCTTGTGCTTTAGAACATTTGGAACCCGTGCTACAATATTGAGAGAAAAACATGTGTAAATTTTCCTCTATTTTCTTCAACTTCACTTCCCAAGAAATAGAATAAACTCTTTAATAGAATAATCCCAATTATTTTCTCTAACAAACAACAATGTTTTTGGTCATTTCTTTAGTTTCTAGTTCTTCCGTTTAGTATAGTTGGTCACTCAATTGTTCAAGTCAATATAAGTTTGACTAAAGCAGGGTAAAATTGGGCAGAGTAACAGTACCTTATTTCTTGGGACCATCTCTCTCTTTACAGTGCTTGGATGGGCTTTGGAATGAATAGGTCTCCAACCCAATGTGACCTTCCAATTGATGATTGCCATGTGTCTGGTGATTACATCTAATTAGTTTGATAACATGTGTGCAACCGCGGAATACGCCATTTGGTATTTCGGTCGGGCCGAGTGTTGACCGACCTCTTCTCGATCGGCTTGCATTTCCGAATTATGCAATTATGTAATGTAATTATGTATTGGCTTAGATAGTCGGTTCTTCTTATAGTACACCAATATTTCTAATTTCATTATTAGGTCTAAAATTGCACCAAATACAAAAATAATTCTATATTCATCCCAATATTTATCAAAAAAAAAAAAATCATCATCATTTCAGTCATATCTTTTATAACTCCATCTTCATCTTTATACTTCTCATTAAAAGGTATTGAATTTTCTAAAATTGTAAAAAATACAAATTGGATGTAGGATAACTTATGGCAAAAATCAAATTTGTAATATCATAAAATGACAAGAAAAGGCTTATTTTGTTTGCTATTTTCCATTTTTCCTCAGGTATACTTGTAATTCTTATCAATTAGGTGTAAGCTTTCAAAAATACGTTGGTTTAAGAACACTTTAAAACGTACAAAAAATTAAGCTTAACCTGGTATAAACATCCAGATACAACCTACTTAATGCATCATCGTCTCAATTTTTTTGAAGAGATTGTTTAAATTTAATCATTCTACTCTCATAACCCCTAACATACTTGAAGCTCTCCCTAATTTGATCTAAAGTGACACCAAATACTTTCAATTCTTCTTGAATAATCAAATTTAAAATGTATGCACAACAATGCTTATGAAAGAACTCACCGTCACATATAATGAATTTTACAAAACAAGTTGACTTTTTAAATTTGTTTGCAAAACATCGTTGCTAGAAGCATTATTCAAAACGATAGAAAAAATTATTTTTCTCCAGTTTCCAAAAAAAGCCATTTATCTTCGTAGACAACTTAAATCTAGTGTGAGGTGGAAGCAAATAGCAAAAGCTAAGAATTTTGTTGCTTCAAATTTTAATTTGGACAAGTTTTTCCCGCACCCTAATAAAAAAATTTCATACCGCAAATGCCCTTGTATGACAACTGGATGGAGATGCTATCCGGTTATTAATTTTTTTCAAATGACAACCAGATGGGGGTGTCATCCGGTTCTCATTTCCAAATCAAAATGATAACCGGATGAAACTCATCCGGTTCTCATAGTCCAAATCGAAAACGGATTAATTTTTCAATTTGGATTATGAGAACCGGATGAGTTTCATCCGGTTATCATTTTGATTTGGAAATGAAAACCAGATGGCACCTCCATCCGGTTGTCATTTGAACAAAAATGACAACCGGATGACCTGTTCATCCGATTGTCAATTTTTTTCAAATGACAACCGGATGGAGCTGTCATCCTGTTGTCATATAAAGGTAATTGCGGTATGAAATTTTTTTATTAGAGTGCAGGAAGAACCTATTAGGATGTACGAAGAACTCGTCTTTAATTTGAATCAACATAAAAATTGTCAAACTAATATAACCCTCGATAGTATAAGTTGTCCATAAATCGTAAGTTAAACGAATTCTACTTGTAATATTGTTCAGCTCTTCCTTCTTTATGCTATTTTCTTTCATAAATATTTTCAATACGTCACTCTTAATATTATTTATAAAAACTAAAGTCAATGATGATTCAAATAATTTATCAAAGTCCTAAATTTGAATACTCAACAAATTTGAATGATAAACCATGTTGAATAATTAAATTAGCATACAATTCACGAACATCATTTTACTTTTTTTTTCCTTCAACTTTCCTTGCATTTCCAAATGACTATATCTATGATGCTTTAAATGGGAAGTCTTATATTTTTACCACCAATTACATATTTTTTGTTACGACTATTACACCCCGCCTTCTCTTTTCTATCATCACTAATACCAAGTCTAATAAAGCAAAAATTACATGTTGTAGACTTATGTTTTTTTTTTAAAAAAAATTAAATGTCGTAGACTTATACTTTTTTTTTATTAGGCTCAACACTTTGATATTCATTTTCGAAAACATCTTGAGCCTTATTCTCATTAACATGATTGACATGGACATCAACATGACAAAGATGTTTACTAATCAAGTCATGCATTATTTATAACATTCAATCTTATTTTAAATTAAAAAGTAAATTCAATTTCCAATATGTAGTTGAAGAATAGAAAGGCTAAAGCAAATATAAGGAGAATAGTCCACATAATAAATTAATATTAAGTTAAACATAAAGCTGGTCAAAATAAAAAAAGTAAACAAGATAATAAATTTATTTTGATATTTAGTAAATAAAATGAGAGAAAAAGGATAATCTTACATAAAGTCACAACGTGAATACAAAAGTTGCATAAACAATTTTTCAAGCAATTAGATAGTTATTGAAACTGATCATTATAAAAAATATAAAAAAATAGGACCGGTCCACTTTACAACCCCTATTTATCTTTATTAAAAAAATGATAAAATAAAAAATAAATAATTAAAAAATTCTTATCAAGATCCTTTCTTACTTTTACATATTCTTAAATTCATTTGTGTTCTCATCCTTATATTGTAATTCATCGTCCTTCTCGTTCTCATCTTTATATTGTAAACTATTCATTGATAGAAATAATATTTATTTTATGTAATTAAATTTTATAATAAAAAGAATTTAAATTATAGTTAATTTTATAATGAATAGACATTTATAAATTATAAATTATATTTTATATTACGAAAAATTATTTGTAATCTAGTATAAGACTATTCTTAACTATTAATATTAAAAATCCAATTTAACATTAAGAAATATTTTTAAGATAAAATTTGCATTCATTTATATACTATATACCATGAAGTATTATTTCTAATAAATTTCCATCAATTGATATTGTTTTAAAAATATTAAAAATTAAACTAAAAGTAAATATTAAAAATATATGCAGAAACAAATTAAATGTTAAGGAAAATTAGAAATATTTTCGTTGAATTATTTTTGAACAACTTTTTAAGGGAAACTATTCCAATTTGTAAATATTTTTTTTTTATATTTCGAATGAAAAACAATTTTCTTGGGTAATATAATACAAATCAATTTGTATGACAGTTCATTTTTTTTATGATACCTTAAAATTATACCATAAATTATTTGTGATAAGACTCTAATATAAAATTATCTTATATCGTTCATATTTAGCAATTAAAATATTTGTATAAATAGAGTTTTTTTTTTCTCATAAATTTTTGTGAATAAAACCTGTTAAAAATTTAAGAAAATAAAATCATCAGGATGCGAAGAAAAAAACTTAAATATGTGCTTGATTTACAATTAGTTATCCAATTTAATTTTTTTTCCTTAATATGTTTTAAAAATTATTCTCAAGGTGTTGTTTTTACTTCTTGTTTTATCCTATAACTTGTAAGTAAACTTTTTTCTTTTTCTTATTTCTTCTTTTTTGAAATATATATCTCTTAATCTCAATCTTTTGTTTTTTTTTTTATCTCTTTAACATTTTAGAGATGAATTTCATTTTTTTTCTCAACTAGATAGTAATAGTAAGATGGTCACAAAGAAGATTAAAATTTCAAATCAGAGTAAAATTGTAACACTCCACAAAATTAAAGCTTCTACTATGAAAATTAAAGTATTAACATCATGTGTATCTCAAGGTATTCCATATTTAACATGTATCAAAATTACATAATAAAGCTAAACTGAAATTTCAAAATATATTTACAATATCATATACAAGTTTTTCAAAATATAATACTATCCCTAACAGCATCCTTCAACCTAAATAATGATCTCCAAAAGATCCATCTGCAGCACTATCTGCTCCCGTGTCAAGACACGATCATCACAGATAGAAAATCAAACACAATTCAACCAAAGAAAAGGGGTAAGCTAACCAAATTTTAACAAAACAAAAACATTCAATTTCATGTATCATCACAATATAAGAATCTAACACACTACATACATGACTCTACTTCTAGAAGACTCGTGCATTGAATAAACCCCGAGATATGCACCTGTCATACATCTCCAAACTGTGAATCCACACAGCCTCCACACAAATGAATCACCAATCATGTATGACAGGGTTAGTCCCCTTACAGTCACCCAATTCAGACCTCTTTGACTCTCACCACCTAGTAATGATCATCTATTTGATTTCTATTACTAGTAGAGTCAGGATATCAATCGTTATTGATTAGATCCTTAGACAATGCACTTCCTAATTAACCAAGACACGAGTGTTTTCTTTCCTGAACACACTATGCCTAGGCTTTGATCAACTTTATCAATACTTTTAACAATATAACATCACCATATAGATCTCTACTCATGCATTCATTCACTGTTAAATCTTAATCTCTACTTCAATCTCAACATTTAAAGAAGTCACTAAACTACCAATATAATTAAACTTGAATTATCAATTAATCTAGTTTATTCAATACATATATTGCATTCAAAAAAAGCTAAACATTCAGAAACAAAAAGCAAAAACAAAAAAATAATAATTTTTTTTTGGCCTGGGCGAGACAAATTTTGCCCAAGCGAAAATTCTTTCGCCTGAGCGAAAATAATCCAGAGAGCACTGCCCATTTTTGCCTAAGCGAAAATACACTCGCCTAGGCGTGAATATATCCTCGCCCGAGCGAAGGATTTCTCGCCTAGGCGAAAGCACTCTAGAGAGCACACTAGCTCCAGGGGCTTTTTCGCCTAGGCGACTGTACCCTCGCTTGGGCGAAAATACTTTCTCGCCTGGGCGAAAAACTTTCCGCCGGGGAGAACATAGTCCAGAGGGCACACTTGCTACTCGAAACCATTCTCTCATGGGCGAAATGCTTTCGCCTATCAGACGATTTATGCAGGTTTTATTACCTCAGAGCTACTACACATGTCTCAGATAACTAACTTAACCAGAAATTAAACTTGTATTCCATCAATTACCACATACTCATCATACATACCAGAATGAATAAACAATCAAGAATTCAACTTAAGATTCATGCCAACAAGTAAACCATCACAGATGCATTTTCACAGACATAATTTGAATGAAATCCTAAATCACAAACAAACTGAAATCAGGTAACATGCAAGTCAGCTTCCCTTACCTGAATTGCACTAGAAGTT
>Ga0099825_1002027_pt1 | contig 26589 bp, 9 predicted proteins | sample SiratroredBW_FD_76838 | JGI IMG/M metagenome (GOLD analysis project Ga0099825, IMG submission 76838) | Root nodule microbial communities of legume samples collected from California, USA - Siratro red BW | ecosystem: Host-associated > Plants > Roots > Nodule | place: USA: California | collected... | reverse complement strand
CCAAAAAAAAAAAAAAAAAACAATATCTCCAACATTAGCCAAAAAATCTCAATATAAAAATGTAAATAAAAAATTAACTAATACAATATTAAAAAGGAGTTCTTCCAATATTTTCTGAAAGAATTCTAATCAATGTTAATAGAGAAACAATCTTAATATGTGTTATCTAGAAAAAAATAACTTTAATCAATGTTAATTAAAAAAAGAATTTCAGGTTACCTAAATTGTAAATAAGACATCAATTACAAAAAAATGTCCTTAAATTTAGTAAAAAAGATATTATTAATGTTAACTAAGAAAACTTGACTAATGTTGATTGAAAAGATATATTTAATCTGTATCAACAATTAAAATAACTTAGATGATGTTGGTTGAAACATAGACATAAATTAAATTTGAAAGAAAAATTTTACAATATTTGTCAAAACACTATTGAAATTAGGACACGCAAATTTTGGTTTAGTCTAACAATGTCTTGATACTAGTTAAGTTGTGAATGCACCCATCAAAATTAAATTAATAATGGAATACAAAGAGAAAATATATGAATTAGATAATAATTTTTTTATATTTTTACTTTTTAGTAAAATTTGAAATTCTCTACATTTAAACCATTTAATTACTTTCATAAAATTCAAAAATTTTATTTTTTGAAATTTTTTAATCAAATAATATATTTTGTGTAAAAACAAATTATCCTTTTAAAGTTATCATTCCACATACACCGTTGGCTTACATGTTGTTAATCTCTCTAATTTCTTTGCATTTTCAACTGTGCCGTGAAAATTCACAGGGATGGCCTAAAAGTTAATTTAGACCATAATTTTATACTCAATGTTCAGACATAAAATCTTTACTTCCTTAAAATATTTGTATCTTTTTATCAGTTTATATAATTTTTGTAATGTAAAATGATCACATAATTTTTGTATGCTTTATTGGAATTATCACAGAAAAACCGAGCCGTTATCCCTCGCATGACCTTATAGACTAAGGCCCATTGGAATAAACAAGAGCTTATGCGAACAAAATTACAGTGTAAAAAAAATACACCTAATCTTATTTTGCCAAATAATCATACTGAGTTTAATTTTGATATATTTAAAAACATATCTTAATTCAATATATAATTAGAGGATTTGTTAGAAAAGTTGTTAATTGAAATGATGTTGATAACAAAAGCAATGTATATTGCTTGAAACTTGGAGGAAAAAAAAAGAAAACATTGGATTTTTTTTAATAATAGTCATACGAAGTCATTCATCTTGAAAAAATGCATGAGATATAGAAGTAGAAAATGTTTAACAGTTTTTTAATTCGATTATTTACAGACCAGGCAACTCAACTTGTAATGGGCCTAAAGTTCATGAAATCTGAGCCCATTTGCTATGTTGTTGCAGTAGACTTTTTACAGTACGACTTAAAAAAAAAACAAAACGTCAGGGTTACGTTAATTAGGTTGTATGAAATTAAATTAATGTGATTACGATTGAATTGGATCATCAAATTTATTATAATATACAATTAATTAAAAAATGATAGTGAAGTATAGGTTGAGTCTATGATTGTGAATAATTAAAAAAAAATTATTGCGCTAACTAAAGTCTTAAAAAAGCAGAAATTCTTAAAAAATAGTTTGAAGACATAAAGGTTTAAACACAGAAGACTTAAAAGAATTTGAACAAAATAACAGATATAACTCGTCCAAATAGATAATATTACATAAAGTATTAAAAAATGTATAAAATTGGAGTATTTTATTAACAAGGAACTTAAATACAAAGAAATTGAAACGTATTATCTATACAACGAGATTCCAAAAAATTAGATAAATTTAATTATAAGTAGTTCAGATTTAAGTATTTCAATTTCTTTAAATTTTTAAAATACTCTATCCAAACACACTTTCTGATTTGAACATTGAACTTCTTAAATATTATCTAAGTTCCTTTTATCTAAGGCCAATCTCAGTGTTTATTTTGTCTATTTGGCTTTTTATTAAATGAGAAACTTTTGTTTCAAAAATCTCAATAATCACTAAATTGCTCTACAATTTGAATATGAAATTGTATGTCAGTCGTCATACCAATCATCATCAAAAGAAGGTTCTTAGCGTGAATAAGAACTTAAAATGTAAAATAAATTGGACATGAGGACAAATGATTAAATAAATAAATTAGCTGATATAGTTAATCACTTTATATTTTTCATTTTATTTTTAAGTAATAAAATTCAAATTTTATTATTAACATGTGTGACTTTAAATTTCATTTAAGAAATAAATTATTCCAAGTAATTATTTGTATTGATATGATAAAAAAATTCATCACTTGGGTAAATGACCGTACTGTTTAATCGACAAGTTGATAGTTTTAAGTTAGCTATTATTTTGAAGATAAAATGAATGTGACATAAAGACGAAACATAAAATAAATATAGTCGTTGATAAGAATAACGATGACTTTCTTTTTATATTTTTTTTAATAATAAAATAAACACAATTGGAATAGACGTTTATAACTCTAAATTTCTAGTTTTGAAAAACGTTTTGTAGAAGTTATAACTATGATTTTGACTTATAATATATATTTGATTTAATATAATAAAAAGGTCACCACCTAGCTATATCTCTATATGACTTTACGTTCAATATATAAGTTGATACAATTGAACTTAAATCTAAATTAACCGGATTAATGAAAGAATGAAAAATATAGAGTTAAAGAATTGAAGTTCCATATATAATATACGGTTATCAAGTTTATAAGAATGTGACGTCATAAACTCAGTTTTAATGTAAACTTGTTAAGTTGTTGGCCATGCAGAAATATTATATTTTACTCAGGAAGTAGATGCTAATATTTTACAATACAATGGCTAAACATCGTAACATTAATTAATATTCAAAGTAATAACTTTTATATAAGACTAGTTTTTTATAAACAATAATAATAAATTAAAGGATTAAACATATTTTACTATATATATTGATGTTTAATCTATAGAATATATTTAATATTCATTTATATTCACATTCAGATATGAAAGAAGATAAAGTTATATAGTTTAGTTGAAAAAATGGTTAAAAATGGATCTGTAACTACCATTCTTTTAAATTCTATATAAAGTTATCTTTTGAAAATATAGAGATTCTATATAAAATTATCTTTTGAAAATATAGACTGATTATTAAGTTCAAAAATGTTGTTATTAAAAATATTATTATATTCATATAAAAAAAACTAAAGAGAAGTATATATATTTATATATATCATAAGACGTTAATATTATCTAGTGAATAAACTCTTGTTATCACGTTCTTATACAAACTTTTTTTTTATCTAAGAGTATTTAGGAGTGAATCAATAATTACTATTATCAAACAATATTCTATATTGGTTATGAGTGATTGTTGTGCAAACAATACTTAACAAGTTAATAAAAAATAACAAAAATCTTAATAATATTTAGTGTTTATCTAAGAATAGTTGCGTTTCAATAATAATAAAACTTTTTAGTTAAAAGTGACCAAATGTTCCAATAATACTTAAATTTTTAGTTATAAGTAACTAAATATTCTAATAATACTTGAATTTTTAGCTATGGATGTCTACATTTCAAATAATATTCAAATTGTAACTTATAATAATATTATACAAAAGTAAAACCCAATCAATTAATTAAGAAATGAATATAGTTTACATTATCATAAACAAATATAAAAACCACATCACTTTCTCTTTTCTTTTATCCTTGTTTTTCATTGCATGTATTGCATGAAAATAATAAGAAATTTACTAACAATTTAAAAGTATTTTCTTGGCAAATCATCTATCAACCCAAACATATCATATGATTGTTTCTTATCAAACATACTTTGCAAAAAAATTAAAACATAATTAAACCATTTATTTATGTATATTGACTTGTTTTTTTGCAATATTTATTTAGTGCATTGGATTTTGTTAAATAATTTTAATTAAAAATTATCATGATTATTTTTATGTTGATTTTCATTGATTGAATTATCAAAATTGTTGGATAATTTCAAACTTACGGGAGGAATCATGTCTAAAACAAGTTCTAACTCTTAGGTTAATTTTTGTTCAGAAAGATTTAATATATTGAATGAATTATATAACGCCAACCTTTCTGCTAAATTGTATAATTTGTTCCAACACAAAAATCAATATTTCTACACTTGTAAGCAATTTTAAAATGCATAAAATAATTAAATGAGATTAAAGTACCAATCCAACCACAACTTAGTTCAATAATAAATCTAATTGTCCTATCAAGTTTAGAATCTAAATTACATTCCCAATTTTTTCTAAAATCACATTTTCGGAATAAAACATCTATCACTCGAGTGTGATAGACAAAATATCATCAAATACTTAAAATCATACATGCATAAACTTACGTTCACTTTAGTTTTATTTACAATAACTCATCAAAGTTAATGTTTTATCTAAAAATTACTCGGACCCCAAGGATTGAAAATACATCAAAATTTTAGGGATCTAAAACAATGTAAATAAAATTCAAGATTTCAGTTAAGAATTAAAATATTTGAAATAATATTTTTTCAACTAATATAATAAATTCAAACACTAACAAAAGTAAAGAATTTCAAGTGATTTTTAAAATAAGAAATACTGACTTTGAGATAATCTTAACTCTAAAGAGAGACGTGTAAAGTGAGAATTGAAAAAGAAAAATCAATAAAAAAGAAAGAAGAGGAAAAAATTAAGAAAAAATAAACCTAAAGCCCATTGTCTTGCATATTTTATTTTAGCAAGTGACTTGTTACTTTAGATATAAATAAATAGCATCACTAAATAATAGTGTAAGTGGTATAATAATTAACCTACACTATCAAAATGATAATATTAAAGAATTTAATGATCGAAGAAATCAATCTCATATTATAGGTAAAAGTAATTAAAAAATAATATAAGAATTTAATACCCACTGTAACACATAAATTCAGCAGTCCCTATTATTTAAAGAAGAGACAGAGAGACAGAACCGTATACAAACTCTATCCGTTACCATCGAAACGGGAGAGAATAACAAAAAAAGTTGAAAACGTGATATACACGAATAGAACCAATTATGGGATCACGACAAAAATTCATAAATACTCAAATCACGAAAAATTAATTACACCTCACAATCACTTCTCCTTCCCTATCTCTGTATCTTTCTCTACCATACCAATCACTGCCCCCACTGTTCGAATATTCATATTCATTAATAAAATAAATTATTTTAAATTATCTTTAATCTAAAAGTCATAATAGGTGTTAATCTATCTTTTCTCTTGTAAACCTATTTTAATGAAAATATTACAAAGTTTATATCTGAATTTAGTTATATAAAAGTAAACGTGATACACTGATGACTAAATTATGCGTAATGATATACATATAAAAAATCCAGAAAGTACCAGAAACATTAAATAAGGCAAAGATAAGTACCTTACCTCATCAATCTATTATTTTACGAACAGAGGACACACAACACAAAGGAATCCCAATGATCAACCTAACGTGTTTATTACTTATTATTTCTGTCTTTTCTATATATATTTTCTTTCAAACTACTACTGATAATAACAAGTACGACGAAAATGTTTCAGAAAAAATTAATTAATTAATTAACGGCTTTATATCGTGTGCGATACTGAAATTATAATTTAATTATGATGCTAAGTTCTTCCCCTGTTATTCTTTCCAATAATACATTAGTACTAATTGTTTAAGCATCGGGATAAGCATCCCAACCTATATTTATAGAGATTTTAGTGGAATTCCCCATTTAAGTTTTTTATTAATAAAAAACAATGTTCTAATTTATGAAACTAAGATACATGAATTTCTAATTTAAGAAATCATATTTATAAATTTTATAACATTTCTTATAAATGTTAGTAAATAGTTGTCAAATCGAGAGAAGATATGTTGGTTCACGAAAACAGGGGAACTAATAGGAAGGTTCAAGAAACTTGTGGTTACTTATTTACTGGTAGCAAGCATGATTGTGAAAGCACACCAAATTTAACCTATTATCAAAGTCCATTAGACTATCATGAAGGTTACGCAAACTAATTATAGAATATGGGACAAAACAGCAAAAAGTTCACTATTAGATTATTTTACAATCTGATAGCAAAACTTTACCAAAGAATTTCTATTAAACTGAAATAACTTTTGGCTTCTAGTGCATCCCAAAAATTAAAGGAAATGCTGCATAGTATTATCAAAGTAGGTTTGATTTTTCTTCCATAAATTCAAGTGCTTTGAACTGTACTTATGCTTAAGTGCGTGAAAGAAAGAGCAATAATAAAGTAAGGAAAAGTTGATAATGATTTTGATAAGGCATTCGGAACAGAGGCAACTGGTGGTAAATTTTATGAGAATACACAGCACTAGAATAAACAAGCAAAAAGAAAATTTGGAAGGTGAAGCATCACATCATATCATAGAAGTGAATACATGAGGGGAATACTTGAAGAAAAGAAAAAGGGATAAAAATACACCCTTGACATAATAAAACCATTCTTATCTACAAATTCAAGAGCCCACGGTTTTTGGTTTTCCCACAACCCACGGGCAAAGGGAAGAAGCCAAAAGGAACTCCAAGAGAGGGACCTGTAGACAGACTTGAACTGAAACACTGTTATTGTTTTTGGGTGACACAGCACAAATCATAATTTAAGTGGATAAGCTTATGCGTTGCTCCTGAAGGATCCAAGAGCCTTTATTGCTGCAGCTCTCAGAATGTACTGGTGGTAGAATGCAGCCACCGCAGCTCCCACAAACGGTCCAACCCAGTAAATCCACTGAAAATTCAAAATAATCACAACCGTTAATAATTTTTTTTTTTTTTATGTAACAAAACAAAAACTTGGGACTACAATTTTTTAAGGTTAACTTACTTGGTCGTCCCAGGCTTTGTCCTGGTTAAAGATCACAGCTGGTCCGAAACTCCTTGCCGGGTTAATGCCGGTTCCAGTGATAGGGATTGTTGCCAAGTGAACCATGAAGACGGCGAACCCAATGGGAAGGGGTGCGAGTACCTTTTTATTTATTTATTTACAATTTCAAAGTAAATAAGAAAGATAAATAGAAAAATTAAATTGAATGATTAACAAAATTGACATGGTAAGAGATGGTGTGCTTACAGGAACATGAGAGTCCCTAGCGCTTCTCTTAGGATCAGTGGCGGAGAAAACAGTGTACACAAGAACAAAGGTTCCAATGATTTCAGCACCCAAGGCAGTGCCTTTGTTGTAGCCGTCGCTCACGGTGTTAGCCCCTCCACCGTACCTGTTGTAGTAGGATTTCTGGAACCCCTTCGCCAACCCAGCGCCGCAGATTGCGCCGGCGCACTGTGCTACCATGTAGAGCAACGCCCGCACCAGCGACACCTTGCGCCCGAGGAACAACCCCAGTGTCACTGCAGGGTTGATGTGCCCCCCTGTTTACACCAGATCAAAAGATTAGATGGGTGAAGCGCTAAAACTATTGGGTATGAAATGATCGATGAAAGTTCAATTTTTTTTTTTTTTGTACCGGAGATGCCGGCGGTGCAGTAAACGAGGATGAAGATCATGCCGCCGAAGGCCCAGGCGATGCCCAGAATGCCAACGCCGTCACACTCGGTGTTACCGGCGATAGTGGTGTCGCTCTGTCTCTTGTAGCCGATGATAGTCAAGACGGTGATGTAAAGGAAGAGGAGGGTGGCTATGAATTCGGCTATGGCGGCTCTGTACAAGGACCACTTGGTGAGCTCATCGGGGTCGATCAACGGCGCCGGCGGTGGGTCGTGGTAGTCCTTGGCGGAGTATTCGGGTTGCTCTGTGACCTGCTCAACGTCTTTGGCCATTGCTAGAATGAAGGTAGTAGCAAGAAGATGGTAGTGTAGTAGTGGTTTGAGTAGTGAGGGTTTGGAGAAGAAAGATGGTAAGTATTTAAGGAAGAGGGGTGTAATGAGTAGAATTAATAATTAATTGCAAGGTTTTGTTCCTATGTGACTATGTGGCAACGATTACATGATTAGCGTATTTTTTTGCCGCCCTATTAGCTTCATTTCGCTTGCATGGTCCCACTCTTCTGTTCCTTCCATTTTCTCAATCTCTTTTTCTCTGCATCTACTTCTATAACCTTCTTTAATCCAACGGTTACATGCCCCTAAATCTCTACTTAGTTTGTAGTTAATTACTATTATTCTATAAAATAAAATAGTTTTCTTAAAACCGACAAAGCTGAAAATAATTATAAAAAACACATAAAATATATTTCATAATGATTTAAATAGACAGAAGGATAAAATTTGACCACGTAGTTTTTAGTTTTTGTATTAATCTGTACAATGTTTGCTTACGTAAAACCTATAGACTTTCATCATATGAAGAATTTAATAGAGCTCCAATCTCATACCATCTCATGGCAGATAGAAAAAAGAAGTTTTTTTCGACAGTGAGTTATCTTATTTTAGTTTTCAAAAGGATGCTGTGTTTTTTTTTTAAGGATAATGTGTGTTGGATGTGAAGTTATCAAGAACTTTGCAATTTCTAAAAATTTGAGTATACCCTTGTGGAACTTTCCAGCAAGTTTGTGGCTAAGAAATGATTGCATGATAAAAAATTGCAATGAGTGAAGACATATTAGAGTGGAAAATAAACGGAAGGTATCAATCAGCACTATTATGAAGATTATGAAATTGTTGATGTGATTAAAATAAGGAGAAAAGGAGCTGTCAGATTTGTTGAGTGACGAAGGTTTGCCAGATGAAGTTATCTGGAGCCACCTAAAATCAAATGGGTGCAGACCAAAAGGGATTCACCTTATCCTCCTCACAATTATGGGGCCACTATATTTGCAATTAAATCAATTAATCATGCTAAGTTTAAATCACCATGAGGTATTAGGGTTCTTGTTCTAATATTATACATTTTCTGCATCTGCTTTTCTAATACAACAAAAAGAAGTTTAAACCATAAACAAAGAATATTCGAGGTTTCTTTTGTGATTTCATTGCTGTCTCCTTCAGTTGATTGACAAAGTGTTGTGAAATATTTTAGAGAAGAGGTTGGGGAGAGCTGGAAAAGAGTTAGGAATCAAGTTTCATGTACATTTAAATACTTGTTATGCTTTAAAAAATTTAACCTTTTGTACTACAAAATATGCATTTTATTATGTTGCTGATTCCGTATGGATATTATTGTATAAGAGCAATGAAAAAATTATAAGCATGTTGGCACTAAAACTTCAAGAACAATATTATTAAGAATGCTCAATAACCAGTTATAGGTAAACAAATACAAGATATGTTTAAAAATGGGGAAAAATTTAGTCGTTTTCTTTTCATGTAAGTTACTAACGTATTAATATTATTTAAAATATTTTTTAAATTATCTCTAAACTAATAGATTACTTAACAACTCATTCTTTCAATTTCTTTGAAACAATGTTGATTTTATAATAACAGTAGTAAACATTTTGTAAATTAATTAAATTTAAAAAATCCTTCAATAGTCAATACGCTTGTGCCATCTTATTTTTCCTTACCCTTTTTTCCAAATAGATTCTTTTTAAATTGTTTACTTTCAAAGGTAATAATATTTTGGACAAAATTAAATATAAAGTTATGTCAAACATAATTGACTGTGTTATGGTAAATTATCCCCCTCCACGGTATCCAACTTCATGTGTTTAAATATTATTTGTCATAATAAAAATTCTATGAGTTAGTTAGTTTCAATATCTATATGAAAAATAAAGTCTACAAAAAAATTAGCGCATATTTTAAGCTTTTGAATCGAGGAGAAAGAGTTTTAACTATTTTAGATAAATTTAAAATAAATTAAAATTATGACTAATTTTTAACATAGAATACTTTAAAGAAAAAAAAGCTTATACTTTTTAATTATTTTATAAAGTAAATTAATGTTAAAACAAGATGGCTTATATGTGTGTGTATGTGTTTTATTTTTCATTCAAGAAGAAATGTATTATATTTTTCTATGTTTTTTTTTACTCGTTTCAATTCTAGAAAAAAAATGTATTTCAAAAATACATTTGTTATTACTTTTTATTATACTCTTATGTGCCTTCTAGATTTAAAATAATTTACATTTATATTGAATAGAGAGAAAGATGAGTGAAATAAGAAACTGAAAACCTATTTTATTTGAATTAAAAGAATTATTATATTTTTTTCATTCCTGAAAAATTGGAAGAGTATTTACAAGGTAACCTAATTAATTTTATCAACCCTGTGTCTATGACTCAGGCATAAAAGTGGACGAAAACAATTTCTATTTCTCCTGTTAGTGGGGGCCATTGAAAAATGATCTCTCATAAATGAATTAGAATCACAAGATTTTCCATTGACTATTGTGAATATTCTGGTTCATTTACCTTACTATTCCACTGTTGATTTTATTCCTTCATTTTCTTGTAATTTCTATATACTAGAAAGTCCAACAGTTTAAAAGAATTATTGGTTCTCTTCTAACTTCCAGGAACCTCTTCTATCAAAAACAAAAAGAATCAGTACATAATTATTACAGTTGACAATATAAATGTTTCTTAAGAACAAAATTATAACAATCTAATTTGTCCCATAATTTGTGTTAAAGAGATAGGAATGAATGGATGGTGACAAGATGAAGCTGCCTTTGGTTCTTCACCAAAAAAAAAACGTGGCAGTCTGAGTCAGAGTGAGCAGCACACAAAAATCCATGGCTTGGCCACAGAAACACAGATAAGTTAATGAAATTGTTTTTGTTTTGCTACTTAAAAATTTCAAAGGAGCCACCGTCCACCTCCAGAGTCATTCTCATCTTACACAATACAACGTTTCAAGTCTTCAACACGTGGATCATTCTAAGCCACAAATTCACATCACAAATACAATTACTCTTTCTTAAACACATGATGTTTGAAATACGAGAATTGGACTATACCATATATATGTATTGGAATTAGGTGGGCGGCTATACATGTCAATTCTGTGTTGTTATCTTGTTGGTCGTCATCATTATTTTCCAATTTTACTTATTCCGATAAAACAACGCTTACAAACATTGCTTCAGTGGCACATTTGTTGTCCATGTCTGCAGAGTGGTTGGAAAGATACGACCACAACGTATTTTTTCTAATCACAAATTTTGTGCATAGATGACTATCTATTCCATTGTTCAGCCTGTCATCTATCACAACGCACTGACACGCTGGACGATTCCAATAATTGCTCTCTTCTTCTTAATTATATACCTTCGTTCTTAATTAAGACAACAAAGTGTTCATTTTTTATATAAGGGTGAGAGAAAAAAGTTCTGTGTGGTTCTTGTCCAAATTCCTTTCTGCTTGTTAACATCTACTGATTAAGAAAACCCTTTTCTTTTGTGATTGAAAAATCATGTACTTAATATGGAACACACACGAATGCTTAGCATATAGGAATCGGTAGTTAATATGAAAATGAAACTCATTACACACGCATGCTTAACATGTAAGAATCAAATTTTTCTACCTCTATTCGAGTTTGTGTTTTTATCATGTCAGACGTCTCGTATTCATTTAAAGTGAAGCTGAAAATAGCTTATAAATATCTTTTTTTTCTAAGTTACTGAATAATGTATTTTTAAGATAAACTGTGATGATTTCATCTTTCACAATGTTAATCGACTGTAAGCGATATTTCCACTTACAGTTTGGGCTTTTCTTTTCTCTTTACCAATTCATCATTTGCGCTATCTGTTTCGGGTTTTTCTTCCTGCACCCAATCATTACTAACTGTACCCCTTACTAATAGGAAAATATTAAAATATTCTCCTTCATTGCATCATACCGCGGTTGCTCCCTTTTAAAAAAAAAAGAGAGGAAGGAAAATGTTGAAGAAGAAGAAGAGCGAAAACACGTTGTTAGAAAAAACTTATTTTGAAAAACTTGTTCTAGAAAACTTATTCCAAAAAGTATTATACGTGTTTTGAAAAAATTATTCTGAAAATTCTATTCCAGAAAACTTGTTCTAAAAATTCAATTTCAAAAAGCTTGTTCCATAATATATTTCGTATATTTTAAAAATTAATTTTGAAAATTTTGGTCTGAAAATTATATCCTAGAAATCCCGTTCTAAAAATTTTAGAAAATGTGTTCCAGACAAATTTTGGAATGGATGACCCAGTAATCACTTCAAATAAAGGTAAGATGGTCATTTGATATTTATAGAGGTGCTCCAAAAAATTGTGGGGATGCAGAAAAAAGAAGCCCTCTCTTTTTCTCTCTGACCCCATGCAAATGGGCCCACTACTTATAGTAGGGGAATAAAAAGGGCTTCAGGCCCTACGAAAACCATCCATTTAGAACGGCTTCTGCCAGCACCTTCATACCTTCTTCCTCCACCTCCATATATTATCAAATTTTCAAAATACTCATATGAAAAAGACTATGTTGTCCTTAATGAAATGCTGTATAAGTTTTTGAAGATTGAGGTGCGTGAATGAAGGTGTTGTTACATTATTCTGTGTAGTATAGCGGTAGTAGTGAAGTGATTGCTCTTCCTTCACGCAATGGCTACGGCTCTTTCCATGGAGGTGTAGGATAAAATGGGGGTAATTGAAATATTTCACATGTTTAGTTAAGGATAATTTTGAAAATTTAATAATTTATTAAAGTGGGTAAAGATGGTAGGAGAATTCAGTCACAACCTATATAAAAATATGATATTATCTTTAATCTAAAATATTAAGACGATTAAAACATTAAATTTGTATGTTTTTTTTTATATATATTATTTAACAAATTTATTTTCATTCTAGAATTTAAATCCAAACTTAAATACCTAACAGTAGTAAAAAAAAATCCTAACCAATTAAAAATATTTAAAAAAATTAAGAACGTGTTATTTACAAAAGTAGCTATAAAGTAATAAAAAAGCCACGTCCCCTTATTCTTCCATAGAATATGGACGCAAGTTAAGATATTTACAATGTGATGGCACCAAGTTCTGGCCCTACAATCTAGGCTTCTAAGTTTATGCCTAACCCTCATGCATTGAAACAATTATTCTTCACCATCAAATTCTTCATCATTGTCCTCCAATATGGTCTCTAGCCTGGGTCTCCTACAAGTCTTCATAACCATGGCTTCATCGTGTGCTTCGCTTCTTTCCCCATCATGTTATTTCTATCAATCAATACAAGATACTTCATGAAGGTTAATAATCTTGGCTTACCAAAGGTTTGTTATGTATTGATCTCTCTCTGTTTTTCAATGCAACACAGAGAGAGAAAGATAATAAACCAACAACACGACTCTTAATTTCTTAATGAAAATTATTGATTAATGAAATGATTGAGTGACGAGAAAATTAAGAACAGCATTTATACACATGGTAATGATAAAGTTTACCTTGAAAACTAATGGAAAAGAGGGAACTAAGGAAAATTTAGAGGCTATTGGCTTCCAAACCAACAATAAATAAACATACACTGCCTTTGTTTAACGTCATTTCTTAAGATGAAGATCAAAAATCCGAAAGGATGAAAATTATTCCTGGTTTAGAAACATAATGGTCAAAATAAATGAATAAAATGAGATTCTCAAATTTTAATGCACTTGTTTACATTTTTTTTTCTTCAAAGAGACTCGATGAATTTTATAAACTCCTCTACAGTTTCAATAAATTTTAGTATATGAAAGGTGAACATCTATTTCAATAAATTTTGAAAGAAGACAGATAAAAAATATTTTAGATATATAGTGTTTTTCTGTAAACTAAAGTTTTAATATATTTTTTTATTTTTTAATTTAAATAAAATAAAATAACTTTTTTTATCTTATGTAGATTACTTTTCCTTTCACACAAGTTAACTTTACCTTTACAAATATTTACGTTTACAAATATTTAATAAAGAATAGGATGTTTACATTCTTTTAAAGTTGTGTAATTTGGTTGAAAAATATTGATGTAATAAATTCTTATTAAAATTCTTATTTTTTTCTTAATTATATTATTATAATAATTTTAAATAATTGACGAAATATAATTATAGCTATAAAAACTACATAATAACGATGTTATAAAAAAATTATTTTCTTATATATTATTGTACATGTATAGAAGAAAATAGGATTTACACTAAAAATAGATTATCCCAACATTTATTTAATCACACTAAAAGAAATCTGAAGATGAGACTGATACATAATGTATTAAAATTATTTGACCTGCATTTGCATTTGTCTTATGAGCATTCTGGATGAAATAGGATGCTCTTTAAATTCAATATTGTTGATCTCGGAAAAAAACTATTAATCTTAGATGTAAATTTTCTTTTAATTTAAGTAAATTATTCAAAAAAGTAGTGTGTATACATCTAGAAAATAATCAAAATGATATTATGTGGTTGAGCACGTCTTTTGATATTTACGTGTTATTTGAATAATTTGTATGAAACTTTCAGTTATGTGAAAAATAATATATTAGACCAATATATAAGGAAGAAGATCCACAAATCCAATGTCTTAAAGTTTTGAATTGAAGGTGGTGTCATTCTTTTATATGTTGGCTCAGTTTTCATTTTTGTAAGATCTCTCCAATTTTTCTCTCGGATTATCTAACAAATAGTATCAGAGTCAATGGTTTGCATCCTAACGGAAGTTTCAGGAAAGCGTGTTCCCTTTATAGCCGTTTGTTATTAAGGTTCAACTTGAGGAGGAGTGTACCAATATGGAAGAGATTGTGACTTGAGGGAGAATTGTTAGGTATCCAAGTGTCAGTCTAAGTTTCACATTGAGTAGGAATGAAAAAGTTGAGCAACATATACGAAAAGAAGACCCACAAACTCAATGCCTTAAGTTAAGCAAATATAAGAAAGAAGACTCATAAACCTAATATTTTAAAATTTTAGATTCAAGATGGTGTCATTTCCTTATATGTTGTCTCAATTCTCATTCTTATAAAATTTTTCTTAAAATTTTAGGTAGGTTGAGTTATCATTCTTTATAAAATCTCTCCGATTTTCTTCTATAGATTATCTAACATTTCCAATTTTAACTTCCCAAATCTAAATACAAAAATAAAAACATTATGTAATTTATGTGTGTACTCTTAGCTATTACTGGATAAATTATGATTTTAAAAATTTGACACTACTGTAGTTTTGTATAGACTCATTAAATTAACGCGCTAGGTTATGATTAGACAGCTTCAGCTGTATAACAAATTATAATGTCGTTTTTCGATAAAAATTTCTATAGATACCTTTTCGTAAAAATAAAATGAACATAGACTAATTTATAAAAAAAATCTCATGCAATCTAATTTTATTTTAGCTTATTTTTTTCTAGAAATACTTATAAATAAAGTTTTCCAAACATAACGAAAGGTACAAGCTAGAGTTTCAGCAAATCAAGAAATATCCCTCTTGTCAAATCAAGATGGGAAGTTTGGATTGCTTCTATGCCCATCCATATGACAAGTCCCATTTGAAGGGTGTGGAATGGGCCAATATAAGACTATTAAACCAAGTTTTAGATATGTTAATATAAAATATTGATTATTTTTTTTTATAGAATAAAGATGTCAATACATTGATAAAAGTATTTTGCATATATTTTTCTCATTTAAAGTACAAAAACGTTGGTAGCAAAAGCTTGAAAACCATTACATTTGGACCGTAAAAGCAATTCATATTTAACTTTTTAGAAAACTTGGTTCCACATAATTTTGAATGGTGGTAGTGACAGCAATATTACAATAATTGTGTATATTAGGATAAGAATATGGGACCATTTCAACTCTCAAGAAGCAATAAATGTCAATATCACATATTGAAAACCCTATCCACCCTAGTAATGGCATGGGAGTAGTGTGTTTCCTTCCTCTTCTCAGATGAAAAATGCTGCAAATTGCAACTTTCTTTTTTAGCCTTCAAAAAAATACACTTACCAAAACTGTATCATTGCAAATCATGATGAATTGTAAATTATTTGAAATAGCTAGACAATAAAGGAAACTTACCATGCTAGCTTCCAACATGCAAAATTGGCATAGCTATTAAGATGGTAATGCATATAGCAATGATTACTATATAAATTGGAAACTTTAATTCATTATTCATGCCAGCATAGCTTATTAAACATAGTCTAGCTATTCCACTGCCTTCAAAAGATCAAACTTAATAAATATACCAAAATTAATCAGAGTTTAATCGAGTTCAGTTTTCTTAAACTAATTTCTAAGTTTGAATATTGTAGATAGAAGAAAATACAATTACCAGTCATAATAGAATTTGATTATAAATAAGATTGACAGACAAATGTTTTTCACTATTAACATGACATAATTGCTGTATTTGTTTTCATTAAGTGTTTACTTTTTCTTTAATTGGGTTTGTTAAAATACTATTTTTGGAGGAATCTTTGTAGTCCTTCCACTTGGTTAAACAAAGAACCCATGAGTTTTGATGGTAATGAATAATGGTGTTTGTTTTGTCAGGATGGCTTTAGCCTTTCCACAAGAATAATGCTAATAATCCATTTAGAATGTTAAATATAAAATTAAAATACTAAGCTTTTATGCAAAAGTATCGTTAATATATCTCCTCATAATTTTCAATATAATCCCATTACGATTTCGTTAAAACATATCTATTTATTTAACAATATCCTTAAAATATGAACTTCTGAATATTATTTTTTTAATAAAAGTTATAATATATATAAATAGAGCTAGATACCAAATCCCACTTTGTGAGAGCATACGATATTGATTATCAACCTTTTGGAAGTTGTTTTAGATGTGGCACACAGATTAAAGGATGTGACCATGTTTAAAATACATCATCAAAAAGAACTAATATAGATCATATCCTAAAAACAACATAAATATATTATTATATTAGAAATATAGAGAGAGATAGATAGAATATAATATTGCCAATCATAAACTTTTAGCAAAAAAAAAAACTTCAGCTAATTGCATGTTAAATATGTTTGTTAGGTATTGCACTTCTGTATAAACTCCAAACTTTAATCTCTCTATTTGAATAGATGAGGACTCGGACACTTTAATCACATGTCATCATCACAACATGGTAAAATACTCAATGGGTATAAAACACACTTAGTTGAACAATGTATGTAAATTATTATAAATATTTTAATATTTGCATGCTATTCCTTTAAATAATATAAAATTGAAATTTCTATATTGAGTTTGTTTCTCTAAATATTTGAATTAATATTTTTGAGTGCGGAGTATTTATTCACATATATGTTAATAATAAAAAATAAGTTTTTTATTTAGATTAGTAAAATATATATACATAAAAAGTTAGGTTATTTTAATTATTCGAGAAGAAAGATGATTGAATCAATGAAAAGAGAGAATAAATAAGTTAAAAGTTTATATTAGATTTAGTTGATGGGATAGAATAAAAAATATATAGTAATATAAAATTTTAAATATAGTTAAATATAAATAATATTTAAATACATTTTATCAACTAAAATCTCCCTTTAAAACATCTATAAATTATTTGATATCTGATTGAGTTCTCAAATATTCATTTTTTTTTATAATATTTTGACTACACACAATATTTTTTTTTCAATTTTGTTAATTTAAGGAACCAAATAAAAAATTCTTTGATTAAAATTTGTTCTATATTATTTTCATTGATATAAAACTATTAAAGAAGAATATCACACGACCTATAACTTGTTTATTTTTTGTTTCTTATATGAATACACAATTTAACCTGTTTTTGTATGGTTTACAAAAATTCTTTGACAAATATATATTAGTTAAATTGACATATAATAGTGATTTGATAGTAACACTTTAAACAAAACAAAAAGTAAAATTATACTTATATATATTTTTTCTAGTTCAGGAAAGTAAAGAATCAAACATGATCAATTATATGATATAACATTATATATGATGTTAAACGAAACAAATATTATGGTAACGAGAAATATAAAAAGTACATGCATTAAAAACAGAGTCACACAGATATGGAGTCATGCATTTTTAGATACAAATCTCACAATGCAAGAAAGATATATAAATTGTGATTGGAATATTATTTTGGTTATACCCTTTTTAGACAGCTAGTTAAGTAAGACATTCTTAATGCACTCACTTGAATTAAAAAGTAAAGTAATGCAAATGCCTTTAGAAAAATGTCAAAAGGAGGCTAGTATGATTCATTGCGTCTGACTTGTGAAGCTAAAGTGGAAGAGATGCTTATGCTTTGAATTGTATTATATTCACATAATGTTATATGTGACTTCTACAAATCACTATCAAAAGTAGGCACATATTCATGATATCAATAATTAAAGTTACATGTTAAACTTATTTTTTTATTTGTTAGTTGAGAAAAATAAACTCAAGTTGCTACTATATCTAGCAAACAACATATAACATTAAACTAGCCAAATTATAGTCATGAGAAATCTTTAACATAACACTGTTGAAGAGTTTTACTTCATAGGTTCAAACCTATGAAGGAACAAATTTCTGTTATAACATTATGCTATAAAAAATTAACAAGAATATGAAGCAATCAAGAGTTATAATATTAATTATTGGTGCATAAATGCATAGTTAGATGTTTGGAGTAGAGAGCAAAAGAATGAAATGTTATAAAATGGAAAAGCCATGACAAGAAGCATGTGGCTCCACCCCATTAATGAACCTGGCAAATGGGAAATGATGTGATAATATAGAAGTTTGAAAGGATAAACATGGTGATTATGGATGTCTCATCTGAGAGGACAATCCATACACAGTTGTACTCAGCTGGAAAAAAAAAAAATTATGAAACCATTGGGCACTTAATCCAACCCAATTCATCATGCCCCTTCCCCTTCCCACGCTTCACACGTGTCCACCTCCTCGATCCTCTAAACGGGACCACCTTGTCCTCGTTTTTCTATCCCGCCCAGGTGAGTGGAACCCCGCTCCGCGACAACTTTCTCCAATCCTTCTCGTAACCCCCATTTCACTTTTTCACATTCATCCCATTATTTCCAACGCGGGGTACTTTCGTAAATCCACGGGTCCCTTATCCAGAATGCTTACGTAAGCAAACAAAAACTTTTTTTTTCTCCCTCCGTTTTCAAATAACCTTTATAAAAGCAGGTAGAAGTAACCAACAGAGTACAGTGGTGAAGAACCAGAACCTGATAGTTCTAACAGACTCAGACGTTTTCATTTTCATGGCCACCAACATTCGTAGAGCTAGTTACCGTTTTCTCCCTGCCGGAGACAGAGAAAACGTTTTCTCCGATTCCGCCTTTGAATTTGATGAATCTGATCTCTACAACAACTCTGCAAACGCTAACTCTCCTGAATTTCGCAAATCTGTACGCAGTTCAAGGTTCCACCACAGTAACTCCTCGTCTACCGCCGGCCGTGTCGGTGGTTCGGGATCGCTGCCGGTGAATGTGCCGGACTGGTCGAAGATTCTCGGCAACGAGTACGGACAGAACAACCGGAGGAGGAACTATGAGTATGAAGAAGAAGTGAAGAGCGATGAGGAGGAAGGAGGAGGGAGAGTGCCTCCGCACGAGTTTCTGGCGAAAACGAGAAGAGCTTCGCTGTCAGTGCATGAAGGAGTGGGGAGAACGCTGAAAGGACGCGATCTTAGTAGAGTTCGAAACGCGATTTGGGCGAAAACGGGATTTCAGGATTAGAACCAAACAGAACCCTGTCCTAGGAACATAAGAAGCTAATTACTATTACTATCAGTTTTGTTCATAGATCTTCTGATATTTATCATTTTGCGGAGCCTTTTTTTCTTTTTATTGGATCGTGGACTATCTGTATCAGATCGGAATTTGAGAGTTTAATTTGCAGGGAGAAGTTTTTGTTTTTTTAATATTATAATCATTGTGTTTATCATTTTCAGTCAGAATTATAGATTTTTTTATTAGGGTTCTTGCGGTGGGGGGATTGGACCGAATATTTTGTGGTAACGACGAAATCGAAATGGTGAATTGGTGGGACCATTGTGGAAGTAGCAGTTGTTAATGATTGGTGGGGTTTTGGTTTTGAGGGTTCATTGATGTGAGTGGGTTAAGTATGGGACCAAAATCAAAGGCAAAACATTGGGCATATGATATGACCCATTTATTTATGACAATTGACAGGGACTCCTAACTAATCAAACAACATTTCCAGCTCAAATTTGCTAATATTAATTGTATAAGTTAAGTTTTTTTTTTTAAATAAAATTGAATGGAAAAAAAGTGAATGGAAAAGATCTTTTTCATATGGAAACAAATATTAAAAAAGTGTGTTCTATTAGAATTTTTAAAAACTTTTTTGATAGAAGTAGTGCGATATTTGATTAAGACTTTAAAATATTAAAAAAAGTTATGGTACTTCAATCTTTTAAGCACCATATTTAGTTATATTCGATTAAAATTTTAAATGAATTAAAAATAATATTTAATATTTAAAATTATATATATTTTCAATGAGTCATTTTAATGATTCAATTTTTATAAGTTCTATACGAACTTTATATTATATAAAGCGCTCTCATATAAATACGTGATACACTGCCTTATAATTTTCTAGAAAATACAAATATATATGTATTATTATTTTTATTTTATGTAAATGGTCCTAATATTAGTTTGTAATAGATTTTAAATTAATAGGGACTGAAAGCTTATAAACGAAATTCAAACCGTTGGAATCTTACCTTATTAAGATTTTGGGGAAATATTACTTTATTAATATTTTGGGAAGTTTGATAAATATGGAGTGTTTGAATTGGTCAAAAGTTTAATTGATAAGGACATTTAACTTATTTGAATTTTAGTTCTTATTTTTCTTATTCTTTTGAGTGGAACTTATAAGGATTGATGTTATTACTGTACGGCTGACCATCTTTTAAAAGTTTATCTAGATTTATTTGAATTATGAAAAAAATTGAATTTTTTTGAATAAAATATGTTTAGAATATTACATATTCATTTAATTTTTGAATAAAACATGTTTCAAATATTATATATTTATAATGTGATAGTTGTTCTTTCATATGGAATATATAGAAGATAAATATATGTGAATAATGTGGAATCTTTAATGAGATTGTTAGTTTGTATTAATGTTAATTTTGATATAGCTACAATAATAGTCTTTTTACGAGTAGAAGAAGTGTAGAATTTGTGGTAGAGGACAAAAATGTTATGTGTGATTTTTATTTTATTTTTTGTGTTCTCAGATTAAATATTGTTTTAGTGATATATTGTTGTTTATATTACATTTGAGTAATATGTAATTATAAAATTATAATTAGTGTTTTATATGATGTGTGTAATATATATATTTTAGGTAACCATTATTTGGTGATATATGTGTATATAAAGTTTAATTTTGATTGGATGATTTAAGATGAGTGATTTGCATGTCATTAATTGGTATTGTAGGGATACTCGAAATGATATCCTGTTTGGTGGTGGTAATAAACATGCTATCTATGTTAATATATGTATATTAACTTTATAATGATATATAAAAATAGAGAATAGCTAAAGTGAGTAAAAGTTTAAGGAAACTTATATTAATATAGTAGCAGGTATTAACAAATGTTTTGTGGCAACTTAATTTTGGAAATATAGATAAAGTAAATTCTGGTGGGTTTAAGATATGTCTAATACAACTTGTTTATTTTAGTTAAGAGTCTTCAAAAGAAAGTTTTATATTCAGTCTTAATATGGTATGTGGTTAAATATGAATTCATCTTTATTTATATACATAATAATTATATATGTATGATGATTTCCCGTTTTCTTTTTTTTTTTCATTTGTTCACTTGTATGGTTGCTTATATATTAATTACAAAATTAAAGGTGCTATAAAAGCAAACAAAACAAATATTATTAAAGGTAAATCCCACTATGATATTATATGAAGATAAATATTTAGAAAGTGTACTTGTATTTGTACGATAACTTTATATTAACACTAAGATGCTAATGGAGGGTATAAAATGGAAAATATAATAAATTATAAATTATTTATTATTATAATCATTTTTTTCTTACATTTTAAATCCACACCTTATCATTTATTATCTTTGAGAATTTGTTTTTAACAAGTTTAGATTATTCATGTTGAAAATAATGTTGGTTATACCACCACATCATTTATTGTCTTTAATTATATGTTTAATATTTTATTCATTTATAATTGTATATGACAAATAAATAAAAATTATATACTGTGAAAAATTTTCATAGTAGTTTTACTACAAATTTTTTTAATTTTAAGAGAGATTTCTTAAATAGGGTTACAGCAACTTTCAATAAAATATATAGAAGTTTCTCTAACCATTAGTAAGTATTAGCGAATTTATAATAAATTATAGAAAAATACTACAAGAAAATAACAAAATAGTATAGGCCAAAAATTCACGCAAAGTATCAACAACCCATACATATGCGTGGGTATAGCTTGGACAAAAGAACCACACTAGAATCTTTAAAGTAAAATTATCTTGCATTGACTATGATTATGCAATCGAATGCATAATTAAATATAATAAATTATGTATGGGTCAGACCCATGCAAAAATTGAATAAGCTTGCAGAAGCCAAACCCATACTTATAATAAAAAAGACATATTTTAAAAAAATATAAAAAATCTTATTATCACTATTTATACTATTTTTATTATCCACCATTAACCTTTTATTCAAATTTTGGTCAAAGTGCAACAGAAGAGACTCAAACCCAAAACTTGGACAAGACCCTTAACTAATTCAATATACTTGATTATCAGACCATGCTACTTGCAATTAATTAATTGTAAATAATATTTTGGTGAGTGGGTTTGACCCTGCTTGGTTTTATTTTTCTTTTTTGGAATTTTATTTTGCATTTTGCGTGAGTCTAGCCCATATTTTAGTGTGTGGGTATAACCTCCGCTTGGTTTTATTTTATTTTATTTTTAATTTTCCTTTGTATTTTGTGGGGTCTAGCCCACATTGCTTGTAATTAATTAACTGCAAATAATATTTTGGTGTGTGAGTATGACCTCCTCTTGGTTTATTTATTTTTTGAATTTTCTTTTGTGTTTTGCATGAGTCTAATCCACGTTGCTTACAATTAATTAATTACAAATAATATTTTAGTGTGTGGATACGGTCTCGTTTGGTTTTATTTTTTCTTAATTTTTTTTGTATTTTGTCTATACTGTTTGTAATTAATTAATTACAAATAATACTTTAGTATCTGAGTCACACCCTCACTTTATTTAATTTTTTATTTTTTAATTTTCTTATCATTATTTCGAGTAATATTTTAAAGTGGGTTAATGGGTCACGCTTTTTTTCAGTATTTATTTTGCTGTTTACTATTTTAATTTTAATTTTTCTAAGTTGTGTTATTTTACAATTTTCCTGTCCATTTTTCTCAAATTCACTCCTCGTAAGCTTCGCTCAAATCAGGACAAAGAATGACATATAGTTTTTCTTCTTCATCTTCCATAGGATAAATGTTCATCTTTATGGAACTTCTAACATTCATATTTCAACCGATATCATTATCTATCCTTATGACATATTTGTCGTTTGTATATTAAATGATTTTTTGTCATACAAGTAATAATTATTTTTAAAATATAATTCAGATGATCTTATATATAATATAATATAATAATAGATGATCTTATATATAGTATAATATAACAATAGATAAATAGTTCACTGTATAAGATAAACAAAACAGCTTTTTTAATGCGTAAAAATCTTTAAATTACTGGATGTCCTTAAAACTCTTTCCAAATCCTATTGTTTCATATTTTATAAATATTTTAAAATTATAACCATAAGAATATCTTAAAAAACTTTTTCTGAAAAACATTACATATAAAAAAGTTAAAATTTGTGGATTTATTTTTTTAAAAAAAGGCATGTTAAAATCCTAATTAAATAGAGGAGTCTCCGTCATTTTCTTGCCCGCGATTTGTGATTAATTTGAAAAGTGAAACCAATGGAACGTATTTTATTAAAATAAGTAGTTTTTTCTAATATATTTTATTATAATTAGTGAAAAGAAATCCATGTTTCTATTTTTTTTTGTAAAACAAGTAATAATAATGATTAAAATAACTGGCAAATTTTTTGAATGTAATACACTTTTGGAGGATCTGAATATTTTGAAGTGTCTAAATAAATTTTGAGGAAGATAAATAATAATGATAGTTGTAAATGTATAATACCATATATAAGACATGTATCCCAATAGTTATAGATTTTAAATGTATTTAGCATACTTATAATTAATTTGTCCCCGTTTATTTTACGTGAGAAAGACATTATTCATTTTTAATCAGCATATTAAAAAGCATTAGTTAATGAGTGAGACTATTATTTATGCTTATGTTTGTGCATAACCTGAGAGATTAATGATTGCCAAATAATTATTTAATGAGTTGTTAACAACTTGATTGATTTATACAGTCACCAGACTTGACTTAATAAAGAAAGAGTGCATTGTAGAAACTTTGAAGTCTTCAAACTCAACAAATAAAATTCAAAAGTTTGGAACACGGCGAAATGTCCACTTTATTTATCTGAAAAGTAAAATAGGAGGAAAATAAATAATAAATATAAATAAAAACGAAATAAAAATTTTTATTAGACGGATAAATATTAGTAAAAAATATGTTAAAATGTTATTTTTATGATTAATTATTAAGTATATTTACTTAATAATCACACATCTCAAACAAGTCAAATCCAAACCGTCTAATCATAAAATAAATACTATGATTAAATTAATTTTTGACATCTAGGGACAGCCACTGGCATTGATATTTTTGTTGACCTAAGGATGATTTTGTTATTCTCAGATACAGTATTTGTCTGTTAACTATTGTTAAAACATGCATTTTTGAATTTATTAGTATACACAGAGTCCTTCAAATGAATCATTTATCATTTTTCAATATTGGAATAATAGGCAAACACCCTTCATTTTATTATATAAGTCAATTAACTACCTCGATTCAACTAATAAGTTTTTTATTCAATTAGTATGCCTCTCAATCCATTTAATTAAGGTTACAAAAAATAAAGTAGTTGTAAAGATAATTTGAATTATAATTAATAATTACCCTATTTTAGAATAAAGCCATTTATATATAAATATGTTTATTTATAAACTAATTAAATTGGTAATAAATTCAAGTGCTAGACTTTTCATCTTATGCAAATACTAAATAAAATTATTTAAATCTGAACTGGTTGTAAATTAAAAGCCACGTCCCTTTAAGATTTGGTATATAATAGTTTATGTTTTGTTGAAATAGAATTTAGGGATTAAATTTGAGACGAAATTATCTGAAAAGTTTTGTTATTTAAATTTAAAGTTTAAGTAAAAATTTGTGAATAATACGATAAATATAAATGATATTTTAGTTATTTTGATCAATAAAATGATAAAATTATAAATTTTTCATTAAGATTAAAATATTATTAACTTGATATGTGTGATTGACGAATTTTTGTATTTTTATAAATTTATAAAAAAATTAAATTACACAATTGGTTTCAGAGATAAATTTAATTTTCAATAAAATATGATTGATTTATTAAATATAAATTATAATTGATTAATTTATATATTAATGAAATTGTAAATTATATTTTTTGTGTGAATAGAAATAATTTTTAAATATGTAAAACGAAATTGTGAATTTCATATAACTCAGAAAAGAAAAAAGATGACATTTGAGTTAGAAGTTTCATTAGAATAAAAATAGATATAAAACTAATTATTACAATCAATACAAATATTAATAAAATGAGTTGAAAATTCTATTAATATTATCTTGCACTTTGTTAATTTTGATGTTTATAATATCGAATTTGGATCGTCATATCATCATGTAAATATTATAAATATTGGTTTGTAAATTATCATATATATATATATATATTCATATGTTTCGTTCATATCCATACAAATATAATGTGTTATGCATATTTATATGAAAAATTTGTACATTTATGCTCAAATTACTTAATCTTTGATGCAAGTCTTGAATATCATTCATCATTTACGAAAATATTTGAGGATCATAGGGTATTGAAAAGATTGATTCTTAGAGTGGAGGTTGTTAAATATGATCGTTGTGTTTTCATCTTGTTATTCCTCATCATCATCCACCATGTTTATATTCTTACACACCATGTCCATATTGTTCAATTTGTGTGATGTCTTTTTTTATCACATTTGTTTGTCCCAATCCATATATACACATAAGATATTGATGAAATAAGTACAAATTGATGAAATAAGTATTGTTTACGGAATAATCGTGCTACTGTATCTCCATTTGAACATTAGTTTTATAATATAACGATGAGACAAATTAATCTATATTGTAGTTTTATGTCTTAATAACATAAAAATATATTTTTATAAGAATTGATCAAAATTTATCAACACTTTAATATAATATAATATTATATATATATATATATATATATATATATATATATATATATATATATATATATATATATATATATATAT